>FWPV01000149.1_pt1 | contig 245090 bp, 203 predicted proteins | sample 2228371 | NCBI WGS metagenome assembly FWPV01 (sample SAMEA103939776, study PRJEB20133) | metagenome
CAACTGACAGGGGGGCTGTCCGCCCCCCCCCGCCCCCCCTGCATCCCCTTTTATTTATGCAGCCGCCCCGCTGGGCAGCCTGCCGAGCTGGATCAGCTCGCGGCGCAGACGTGTGTTGGCCTGCTCCACTGGCTCCAGCAGCTCATCAGCGCAGCCCAGCTCCTCACACAGGGCGCGATCGCTCCACAGGATGATGCCCATCTGGCGGTGCTGTGCCGTGCTGCGCATCAGGTCCAGGCGCTCTACCGCCTCGATCGTGCCCTGCTTGATCTGGCTCAGCCTGCGCTCGGCCATCGCCACCGTTTCCTGAAGCAGGATCATTTTCTCGTTAGGCCACAGGATACGCCAGGGCAGCAGCGCGTAGCGACGCAGCCTGCGGCGGGTTGCCAGCAGACTTTCCACATACCGCTGCTCCTGGGCGACAAACACCTGGCGCAGCCGCTGGAAATTGGAGGTATCGGCCAGATAGGTTTCCCCCAGCCGGTTGAGCGACTCGTCCAGTGCGTGCCGGGCGCCGCGTACATGGCGCCCCTTGAGCGATTCGCCCAGCAGCGCACCGCCAACCGCGCCGGCGACCGCGCCGATCACACCGCCCACCACCGTGCCAATGCCCGGCACGATGATCGTGCCGATCGTGCCGCCCACCTGCCCGCCGAGCAGTCCACCGCCGGTTCGGGCGGCAACCTCGATGGCGGCAAATTCCACATTACGCCTCAAACCTGCCCCCTTCTCAGCGCGCCGCCAGGCGCGGTAGCTGGCAAATCCGATAGTGATCAGGGGGATGTGGGTCAGCAACCCGGCAGCCTTCGCCGTGATGACGCTCTCCGCCGTGTGGGCCGCGTCCAGGGTCGAGGCACTGCTGGCCAGCGTATGCACCAGCGTATCGGTGTGGGCATCGAGCACCAGGGCGCTGCTATCGCTTATGCCGTCTACGAGAGGCAGCCGCTCCAGCACATCATGGAATATCTGCGTGGCCTCCAGGCTGCGCAGATAACCAGCGACATTCTCTGCGATCTGGAGCGCCCGCTCACCCAGGCTGGCCTTCAGCACATCCAGGTTCTGTACCGCATCAGCGATATGGTCCGCCGCCGGGCCGTGAAAGTGGTCCCAGATTTGCGGGTCAGCCATGCTGTAGTGCCAGGCGATATCAACCAGAGTCACCGTCCCGATCGCGGCCACTTCAGCAGTATCAGAGCTCAGCGCGCGCGCCAGTGTCTCCTGAATCTTGCCCGGCACAGGGATCTCGCCCAGCACCCTGGCTCGCAGACTCTTCACGTGCCGCTGCCGCGCCCGCCAGAACAGGACAGCCCCGATCAGCCCTGCTGCCATCAGGGCAATGGTCAGGACATCAGCCAGATTCTCAGCAAGCGCATCGATAAAAGCCTGAAACATCTTCTTCTGATCCTTCACCTCTTACCCGGTATCCAGCCGATCTCATTGTAATCCCTAACCGCTAAAATGGCACGGTCCGTCGGGAAACGTGATGCTGCCTCTTGACGCATTCCCTTATCCGGTCTATCGTAAGACCTGAGAAGGCAGCCACCCTGAGCCGCCGCCCCGTGGATGACAGAGAGAGAAGACGATGATCCGGACAAAAATCGTTTGCACTATCGGCCCGGCCTCTCGCGATCCAGCCATGATCGAGAGGCTGATCACCGCCGGGATGAACGTGGCCCGCCTGAACTTCTCCCACGGCACGCAGGAGTACCACGCCCAGAACATCGCCGTGATCCGCGCCGCCGCGCAAAAGCTGGGGAGGCCAGTGGCTATCCTCGCCGACCTGCAGGGGCCAAAGCTGCGGGTTGGCGAGATGCCGGAGGGCGGGCTCATAATCGAAGAGGGTGAGCGGGTCCTGCTGACCGTCGAGGACACGCCGGGCATGCGCAGCCCGGCCAGCGGGGCGCAGGCCCGCATCCCGGTGCAGTATGCCGGGCTGCCACAGGACGTCAAGGTGGGGGAGACAATCCTGCTGGATGACGGCCTGCTGGAGCTGCGTGTACTGGAGATTCTCGGCGACCGGGAGATATTGTGTGAGGTGGTCACAGGTGGGCTGCTGCACAGCCGTAAAGGGCTGAACCTGCCCGGCACAATGCTCTCGCTGCCATCCATCACCGAAAAGGACTGGGCTGACCTCGACTTCATGATCGACCATGGGATTGACTGGGTCGCGCTCTCCTTCGTGCGCACCCCCACTGAGGTACAGACCCTGAAGGATCACATCGCCCGGCGCGGTTCACCGCTCAAGGTGGTGGCCAAGATCGAGAAACCTCAGGCACTGGAATGCATCGAGTCGATCATCGACACGGCAGATGCCATCATGGTGGCGCGCGGCGACCTTGGGATTGAAATCCCCCCTGAGCGCGTCCCCGGCGTACAGAAACGGCTGATCCGCGCTGCCAACAGGGCGGGCAAGCCCGTTATCACAGCAACCCAGATGCTGGACTCCATGATCCGCAACCCGCGCCCCACTCGCGCTGAGGCGAGCGACGTGGCCAATGCGATCCTCGACGGCACCGATGCGATCATGCTGTCTGGTGAGACGGCGGCAGGCAGCTATCCACTCGAATCGGTCAGGACGATGGTGCGCATCGCTGAGGAGGCAGAGGCAGTGATGCGCCAGACTAACGAACCCTGGCGACCACCTGCGCATGTGCCGCCGATTTACAACGATGTGACTGACGCGGTGGCACTGGCCTCCTGCGAGGTCGCCTTCGATGTGCAGGCAGTGGCGATCATCACGGCCACCTCCAGCGGTAAGACGGCATGTAGTGTGGCACGCTATCGGCCCTTCACCCCCATTATCGCAGTAACGCCCGACCCGGTGGTCCAGCGCCAGCTGATGCTGACCTGGGGGGTGATCCCTCTGCTGGGCGAGCGCGCCGACTCGACCGATCTGCTGCTGCGTCTCTCGATGGAGATGGCCACAGCCGCCGGATTGATCGGCGAGGGCGACCGGGTAGTCCTGACCGCGGGGGTGGCTAACAACATGCCGGGCACCACCAACCTGATGACCGTTGAGGAGGTCAAGATCGGCGGGTGAAGCCGCCGGGCTGTGTGTCGCGTACGGCCGTCATGCCCACGGCGGCTTGATGGGCAGCGTAAACCAGAAAGTCGATCCCATCCCCGGCTCGGAGATAACATCGATCTCACCGCCATGTGCCTCGATCACCTGGCGGCTGATCGCCAGGCCGAGGCCAGTACTGCTCTCCCCGCCGGTGGGCTGCACATTCAGGCGAGAAAAGTATTGAAATAACTTGGCGCGGTCTTCCTCTCTGATCCCCGGCCCTTCATCCCGCACATACACGCACCAGTGAGTGGGCGTCTGCTCCGCCCAGACCTGAACGGTGCTGCCCGCCGGCGAGTATTTAACGGCATTGGAGATTAGATTATCGATGACCTGGCGCAGGCGGCGCCGGTCGGCGATCACCTCACCGGGGGGCACACTGCCAAGTATCACGCGCGTCCCCTTGGGTGCTGCCAGTCCGGAATGACGGGTGATAGCCTCCTCAAGGAAAAGCTTCACATCGAGCGACTCCTCCCACAGCTCCAGCCTGCCGGTCTCGAATTGGCTGACACTGAGCAGATCCTCAATCAGCGCTAGCATGTGCTTAGCCTGGTTATCGATGTCGAGCATAAAGCGGGATCGATGCTCATCGCTCAGGGAAAGGCTGTCATCCAGCAGCAGGTCAGCGGCCATCTGGATCACCGCGAGCGGGTGGCGAAGGTCGTGGATGGCCATGCTGAGAAAGCGCACCTTGAGCTCATTCAGCTTGCGCAACTCCTCGTTCTGGCGCTCAATAGCGCTCTTCTGCATGGCCAGCTCCGAGACGAGCCGCCCCTTCTCGAGGATCACAGAGAGCTGGTTGGCGATGCGCTGGAATATCTCAACATGTACGTGATCATACATGTGGGGGGTGCGGCTGGAGAAGAACATAAACCCCACCGGCACCCCGTTGGCGATCAGCGGGCATGTCAGCGAGGAGCGCATCCCCTCTCGGACGATCTTCTGAGTCGATTCCGAGTCGGGTTTGGCCCTTAGATATTCCTCCAGATCGTTGATGATGCGTGGGGTACCGGTTCGCAGGATCATCTCCAGGCTGCTGCCCGCCAGCGACGCGGAATATCCCTGTGCGATCTGCATCTCCCCCGCGTCGCTCCTGGCCCAGCGTGCCCGCACCCGGGTACCATCTTCCTCAATGACGGAGAACCCGATGCGGTTGTACGGGATGAACTCGCGGAAGTCGCGGTATATCTTCTCCAGGATCTCCTCAAGCAACAAACCGGCGTTGATATCCGAGGTGATCTGGTCAAGTCGCTGCAGCCTCCGATACTCCATCTCCAGTTTCTCTGCCAGGCTGCGCAGCGCCAGGCCCAACCGTCCGATGGGATCGGAGGGATCGGCGGGGATGGGGGGAACATCGAAGTTGCCCTCGATCAGCTGCTCTGTGACCTCTATATAGCGAGGGATGCGTGGATCATAGTCTCCGTCTTGTTTCATACTTCACCTTCGACTTTGCGATTGCCTTCTCATTCAGCCGATCCAGAGTGCTGTAATGCGGTATATTTTACCCCACTGCAGACCCTGCGTTTGCACTGGATCATCCGGACGGTCACCGGGCAAATAGTCGCCGTCAACTCTCTGGCACGCTGACCCCTTCAAGCGTGATCTTATCATCAAAAACGGTCCCCTCCATGTCAACAACTGGCAGGCGTTCACCGGTCCCCAGCAGATAGAGGCCGATCAGGAGCCGGTAGCTGCCCGGCGGTGCGTCCGGCTCAAGCGTCACATGGTGGCGATCCACAACGCGCCGCCCCGGTTCCCAGGCGCTGGTAGGATAGGTACCCTGAACAGGCCACATATCTGTCTGGCCGTGGAGCAACCCGTCCGGCCCCAAGAGCTGCACAAAGACGGTGTAATCTTCGCTCACCTGGCGCATGCTCTGCCATTCCAGAGTCACATCGAGTGTCTGGCCGGGCAGCAGATCGCCTGCAGCGAATTCGGCTGAGATGAGGACGATCGTGTTGTCGAAGTTGGCCAGGGCGTCAGCGACGGTCTCACCCGCAATGTGCGTTTCCGCCAGACGGCACGACGTGGTGAGCGGCTGCAGCCAGCCACAGCGCAGCGCCTCCCCGTGCAGGGTCCAGATCAGCCGCTCATTGGCCAGCGTCATCTCGATCAGCACCCCCTCGATCCCGGCGGGCTGCACCTGCCCATCGGCGGCAACCACCTCGTTAGCGGTGCGCCGTGGACCGTCTGCCGACTGCCAATCTGCGACAAGGTTCATACGGCCCCCGGCCAACGCCTGCGCCGGAGCCTCCAGACCGGTCAGCGCGCCCCCCGGTGTTCTCACGGCCAGGCGTCGACTCAGGGGGGCCAAAGGGCCCTGCACGGCATCTACAGGCAACATGGTGAGTAACGCCCAGTTTCCGTCATCGGTCAGCGGCAGCATCGTGGTACTGAACGGCGGGGCCAGCCCCACCGCCAGCGAATACCGGCCGGGCGGCAGCGTTTCCGGCAGGGGGATGGCATGGTAATCCGGGATGATCTCGCCCGGCTTCCATGCCGACGTCGGATAGCGCCCGTTGATCGGGAACCCCGGCGTGGAGACCCAGGCTGTCATTCCTTCTTCATCGATCAACCTCAGCCGCACCTGATAGCTACCGCTCACCGGCACGGGGGGAGCCTGCCAGTAGAGCGTTAGCCGGACCTCCTCGCCGGCACGGGCTACACCGTCGATCCGGTATCCCAGCAGGCTGATCCCATCCTCCCAGGGGGGCAGTGCGGGCAACGCCTCGATTTGAGGCGGAGCAGCGATCAGGGGAGCCGTGCCGACCTCAATCAGCGGCCCAACAGCCCGCAGGTGAAAGGCTCCCTCCAGTCCCGGTAGCAGGCGCGCCAGATAGACTGTTTGACCGGCCCCCAGCCGCGTGTTGATCTGCTCGTAATACTCGGCCTCGGTCCCCAGCACGATCATCTCCATGTCGGGCCGCTGCCCCTCAACACGATGGAGGTACTCGAGCGGGGCGATCTTCTCGCTGTCGGCCAGGATCACGCTGCCCTCATCCAGCGGCAGGCTGAGGACATAGCGTCCCCACTCCTCAAGAGCCTGTTCGTCTGACCAATCAAACTGTTCTGCGCCACGCCATCCCTGCCACAGGGCAAGCAGGGCCAGCAGAGTGAGTACAAGCGCGTGGGTAACCAGCCGCAGGGCGGACAGCCGGTCGGACAGCCGTTCGGCCAGCCAGATGGTCAGCACATGGGCTGCATAAGCCCCCCAGATCGCCAGCAGGGCGATCGTCGGTAGCAGAAACACACCAATGTCAGGCACCAGGTAATTCAGGCCATAGAACCCGTAAGCAGCAAAGATCAGCGCCGTGATCAGCGCAGCACGCCACCTCCGCCGCGCCAGCAGGATCAGCCCGGCGACCCCCAGGGCAAGCCCCGCCGCACCAAGTTGATCGAGCAGCAGACGCCCGACGATGGCCCAGCGGGCGCCGTCAACTAGCCAGGCGCGGAGCTGCAGCGCCCCCCCAAAGCGGCTGCCGGTGACCCAGCCGACAAACTGGTCAGGCGGCATCGGGCTGCCATCCGTCACCGCAGGCCAGCGCAGCGGCAGATACAGATACAGCAGCAGAGCGGCGGCTCCCGCCCCGGTAGCCAGGGCCCAACGCCTGGCCCCCAGGCGCGGCCAGCCAAGGAACAGCCCGGCGGCGACAGCGGGAAGCAGCAGGACAGTGGTGAGGTGGTTGGTCAGGCTCAGGCCGATCAGGGCGAATAACGCGAACACCTGTCCCGCCAGCGCCGTACCACCAGTGTTTTTCCAGGGCGGCAGCGACAACCGGCCGGGGGGATCGATCAGCCTCAGCGTCAGCAGCAGGATGGCGGCAGCAAAGGCATTATGCAGAGCATAAACCTCCGCCACCACCGCCTGGCTCCAGAAAAGGGGCGACAGCCCGAAGATCAACGCCCCGATGCTGGCAGCGACCGGGCCTACATCCAACCTGCGTCGCAGGATCAGGTAGACAAGGATCACGGCGGCAGTACCGGCCACAACAGACGTCAGGTTGACCCGTGTGGCGATCTTGCCGAGCGGCAACAGGCTGAACAGCTTACCCAGCAGCGTATAGAGCGGGTAGCCGGTGGGGTGAGCGATGCCCAGCGAGGGCCCAACGACCTGAAACTCGAAGGTGTCGGCCCGACCAATAGTCCGCTGCAGGGTCAGCAGGTAGGCTGCAGCGATCGCTGCACCAACAGGCAGCACCTCAGCCAGGCCAGACCGGGATGGCACAGCACCGGTGGCCCGACCTGTTCCATGGGGCCGGGCAAACAGTGCAGCCAGGATGACGGCCCCGCCCAGCAGCAGGCCCCCGCGCCGGGGGCTGACCATCCCCACTGGAGTGAGGACGTAAATCCATGCCAGCAGGCCGGGGATGCTAGCAGCCAGAGGCCGATCGTCCCTTCTCCACAACACCGCGAAAAAGAGCCACCACAACACAGCGCCAGCCGCACCAACAGCCAACGCGGGCAGGGGGCCGCCCAGCGGCGCAAAACGCGTCGGTGCGGCCTCATAGAGCAGCCGGGCAGCACCCAGCCCCAGCGACAGCCCGGCGCCCAAAGCCCCGGCTGCAGCGGTCCAGGGATGGCCAGGTCTGCCTGCCGCCAGTGAAGTGCCGATCATCCTGTAAATTACCTGTTGGCCTGTGACTCCTGCTCAAGGGCGCGCTCGGTCTTGAGACGGAAATAGGCATCCATGACCTGTGCAGCCACCGGCGCGGCGAATGCCGACCCTTCATCGCCATTGTAGATAAACACGATCACCGAGATCTCCGGGTTGCCATATGGTGCGTACCCCATAAACCAGGCATGGTTAGGCCAGTTGCCCGGCTCGCATTGTTCCAGGGCCGCGGCGATGTTATCGCAGAAATCGGAGGTGCCCGTTTTGCCAGCAATTGGCACGTAGGGCAGGATTTCGTCCTGAATAGGCTTGGCAGTGCCCCCCTCAAGCGTCACCGCGCCGCGCATCCCGGCCTGTACAATGGCGAGCGTATCATCAAAGGTGTTGTCGAACACGAACGTCTCAGGGCTGTTGCCTGCGTCCACCCACTGCTGCAGCCGGTACTCGCGGATGCGATCGCGAATGTCTTCAGTGTCTGGCTCAAAGCCGCGCACAACCTGCCCCTCGGCGTCGATGATCTCACGCACCAGCGTGGGCCGCGTAAAGATGCCATCGTTGGCGATCACGTTATTTACCTGAAGCATCTGTAGCGGGGTGGCCAGCACATACCCCTGGCCGAATACCGAGTTGTAAGTATCCCCGGTTGACCAGTTTTCCCCCCAGACACGGCGTTTCCATTCGGGGCTGGGGATAACCGCCACGTTCTCAATATAGCGGTCGGCAGCCAGCTCGATGCCGGTAGCGCGCGGCCCCAGGCCAAAAATCTCCATCCATGTGCCCAGCCGCTGGATGCCAAGCCCGATCCCCTCGACTTCGTCCTGATAGCCACCGCCGATCTTGTAGAAGTAGACATTACATGAGAACGCAATGCCGCGGATCATATCGACATCGCCATGGCCGTTCTCATTCCAGCACACGAACTGCTGCGCACGTCCCGGGTCGTTGGGGTAGTAGCGGTTTTCCAGGATGATGGCGCCGGGATCGTTGATGAGGTAGTCCGGCGTCACGACGTTTTCCTCCAGCGCGCCGGTGGCGGTGATGACCTTGAAGATCGAGCCGGGCGGGTAAAGCGAGCTGACGGCCTGGTTCAGCAGCGGCTTGAGCGGGTCCTGGGAGACGCGCAGATAGTACGGATAATCGATCGTGCGAGCGAACCGCGAGTTATCATAGGTGGGGATGCTGACCATGGCCAGTATCTCGCCGGTGCGCGGGTTTGAGGCGATCACCACACCGCGCTCAAAGCCGATCGGGTTGTTGGGGCGCAGCTCACGCAGCCTGTCCATCATCGCCACAAGGGCTTCCTGCGCGGCCTGCTGCAGCTCGGCGTCGATGGTCAGCCGAACGCTGTAGCCCGGCTGCGCGGGGCGGCTTGTGCCGATGGTGCGCACAATCTCACCGGCTACGTCGCGCTCCACCACCTGAAGGCCCGGCGCACCCGCCAGGATGTCCTGCAGCGAGAACTCAACTCCGTCATAGCCGATGCGGTCGCGGTCCAGCACGTAGCCTCGCGCCCGGTATTCCTCGGCTCGCGTTTCAGGGATCGGCCCCATATAGCCGATCACATGCGCGGTGAGTGCCCCGGTGGGGTATTCTCGCACTGATACCCACTCGATATCAACGCCGGGTAGCGACTGCTTCTCGGCCAGAATCAGGCGGGCGATCTCCTGGTCTACGTCGCTCTTGACCACCACCGGGCGGTAGGGAGCGATACCCTGGCCCTCGCGCACCATCGTCAGCAGGCTCCGCTGAGGGATGCCACGCTCGTCAACCGTATCCAGCTCACCGCTCAGCGGCACACCGATCAGCCCGGCAAGCCGCTCGAGCACAGCCAGCTCCTCCTCCTGGTCAGCGGGCAGAAGCGCCGGCGTGACCGTCACATTGGCGCTGGGCACGTTGATCGCCAAGGGCACGTCGTTGCGATCAAGGATAATCCCGCGTGGGGCGGGGATGCTGATCTCATCGAAGCGGTTCTCATCGGCGCGCAGTTCGAACTCGTCGCGCTGCAAGATCTGAATCCGGTAAATCCGCGCGGCCAGCAGGATGAAGGAGAACACAATAACAGCCTGCAACACCCTGAGCCGCCCCGGCCCGATATTCTTAGGTTGTGATCCCATTCGATACATAGCAGCACCACCTGCTGCAACTGATCTGTGCCGTTTTAGATGGTGACACCACGGGGGTGCAGCCTATCGTACCACCCGCTCAACAGCTTGAGTGCCGGGAGAATGAGGATAACGTCAAAGAGAATGGACGGCAACGCGATATTCAACAGCGCGTACCCCCAGTCGACCGCCGAGCCAACCAGGATGCGCACCAGCAGCAGCGATCCCAGATGATAGGCCAGCGCCCCCAGCAGGGTGAGCAGCAGTGGCAGGGTGATGTTGGTGCGATAGACCTGGGCCTCGGTCAGCCCAACCGCGTAGGCAATGGGCACCAGCAGCAGGGAGGACATCCCCAGCGGCACCCCTGACAGCAGGTCGAGCAGCAACCCACCAACGAACGCCCAGGCCATCCCCTCGCGCCCACGATCCAGCGTGGCCCAGGCGATAACCAGCATCAGCACCAGGTCGGGCTGCCCCCCCACCCCGCGGAAGCTGGGGAAAACCGCAGCCTGAAGCAGAGCGGCAGTGAGCAGGAGCGGTAAACCAAGCTGAAGGCTCATGGGATTTGCTGGCTTTCTTCCTCGATCACGTCGTTGAAAATCGAGGTGTCAATCGGGGTGAAGCTCGTGATCACCGCTACAATCTCGAGGCGGTCAAAGTCAACAATCGGCCTGATCTCCGCCGTCTGGAACAGCTCGGCCTGCTGGCGGCGCACACTGGTCACCTGCCCGATGACGATGTTAGCCGGGAAGGTACCCCCCAGCCCGGAGGTCAGCACCAGGTCGCCATTCTCTACAACAGCCTCCTGGGGGATCAGCTCCATCCGCAGCCCCCCCTGCAGCTGCCCCAGCACTGTACCCTCGGCCCGCGCCTTCTGGAGGTAAGCGTTGACAGCGCTAGCGGGGTCATTCACCAGGCGGACCCACGCACTGTTAGCGGCGATCTCCTCAACACGCCCTACCAGCCCCAGCTCGTTGATTACCGGGTTGCCTACCTGGATGCCATCCCGCGCCCCGCGGTTGATGATGATCCAGCGCAGATAGCTGCTGGTGTCCCGGGCGATCACGTTAGCGGTCACAATATCCTGATCGGGGCGTGTGGCCAGATAGTCTACCAGCTCGCTCAGCCGGTAATAATCCTCCTCGATCTCCCGATAGCGCACGATCTCCACCTGCAGTGCGGCCAACGTGCGTTCCAGCTCACGGTTGCGCTCCAGCAGGGCCTGGTAATCGGGCTGCGCCTCATCTCCCAGCGCAGAGAGGCTCTCAGCACCGCCGCTGAGCAGACGTGAGACCGGGGACAGGGGGGCCATCAGCAGGCTGACCACCGGGCGCAGGGCGTTTGACCTGCTCCCGATGAACAGCAGTAGCACGGCGGCTGCAACCAGCACGATCAGCGTCACAAGCCGTTGGTTACCGCGGCGTTTCATCGCCCTACCCCTTGCTCAGCGCAGGGACAAAAAAGATCGAGTGGAGGCCTCCGCCTGGCAGAGGTCGCATCCTCGATCCTGATACTCGATGCAGGCGCAGCGCACCTATCGTGTTCAACCGTGATAGGTGCTACCGCGCTCCAACCCGACCAGAACACGGCGCAGGTTGTCATAGTCCTCCAGCACGCGCCCGGCGCCGCGGGCCACACAGGTCATCGGGTCCTCGGCCAGCCACACGCGCATATTGACCTCCTCCGCGATGCGTTCCGGCAGACCGGCAAGCTGCGATCCGCCCCCCGCCATGCAGATACCGCTCTCCATCAGGTCGGCTATCAACTCCGGCGGGGTCTCATCCAGGGCATCTTTCACCGTATCGATGACGACCTGTGTCGATCCGGCGAGCGCCTCGCGCAGCTCAACCGATGACACCTCAACCGCTTCCGGCAGCCCGGTGATTAGATTGCGCCCCCGCATGGTGAAGGTTTTCTCCTCCGGCAGCGGGTAGGCAGAGCCAGCCTCGATCTTGGCGCGCTCGGCCATGCGCTCGCCGATCAGGAGGTTATATTTGGTGCGCATATACTGGATGATGTCCTCATCCATCTCATCACCAGCCACGCGCAGCGAGCGGCTGATCACGATGCCGCCCATCGAGAAGATCGCCACCTCGGTGGTACCGCCGCCAATGTCGATCACCATGCTACCGCGCGCTTCGGTGATCGCCAGCCCGGCCCCGATGGCCGCCGCCATCGGCTCCTCGATCAGGAAGGCTTCACGGGCCCCCGCAGACATAGTGGCATCATAAACGGCGCGCTTCTCCACCTCGGTGACCCCCGCCGGGATGCCAACCACTACGCGCGGGCGTGGCAGTGGCACAAACGACTGCTCGTGTGCCTTGCCGATGAAGTACTTCAGCATCGCCTCGGTGATCTCAAATTCGGAGATCACGCCATCGCGCAGCGGGCGGATAGCGATGATGTTGGCCGGGGTGCGGCCTACCATCTGGCGCGCCTCAGCACCGATCGCCAGCGGGCGGCGTGACCGCTTCTCGATAGCGACCCAGGACGGCTCGTTGATCACAATGCCACGGCCCCGTACACTGACCAGTGTGTTTGCCGTACCAAGATCGATGCCGATATCCAGCGAAAACAGCCCTAAGAGCCAATTCAGGGGGCTAAACACTCGGGGCGCTCCTCCATCAGGGGTTGTGCCCACAGGGTACACAATCCAAAATATGGACAGTGCAGGCGAACTATGCCTGCAGCGGCGGATTATAACATTCTGAAAATATTCGCTGCAATTGACAGGCGGCTGCAGATCGGTGCTTGCCTGACGACAAACCACCGCTTGGTGATTTATGCGAGCCTCGCCTATACTAGATACTGCCGTTCTTCTATAGTAACCGGAATTGGGGCGAATGACCAGACATCTGTTCTCTGGCTGCAAAACAGGGTCTCCCGGCTGCTTAATCAGCGTGCTGCTAGCCCTGCTGATCGGCACGCTGCTGGCCGGGTGCGGGATCATACCAGATCATGTGGTCGATCAGCCGCCCGCCGTACCCCTGCTGCCGTTGCTGGAGCCTGCCACCGGGCTGTTCGCCACCGAGACACCGCTCCCGCGGCCCACCTCGACAGTAACGCCACTGCCTGTTCCCACCTCAACGCCCATCCCGTTCGAGGAGGTTCCCGCGGCGATAAGCTATGTGCTGCCGCTGACCACCCGCCATGTAACCCCCACGGAGGCCATCCTGCTGTTCGAGCTGGACGCCCCGACCGCCGGCGTGTTGATCTATCAGCCGGTTGATCAGGCTAGCGCACAAGTGGCCCTGCCGCTGGATGCCGCGCAGGTGCGCCACCAGATCAGGCTGACGGGGCTGCTGCCCGGCGTCACCTACCGTGCCGATGTGGGGATCGCGTCGGAAACCGGCCTGTACCGCCGACCGGCATATCAGGGCGGGCTGTGGGGTGATGTGACATTCCGCACCCCTGACGGACGAGAGCCGCTGCGTGTGGGCGTGCTGGGCGACTCCGGGTTTGGGGACAACGTCACTGCTGAACTCGTGGCGGAGATGACGGGGTACAACCTTGACTTCGTGCTGCACACCGGGGATGTAGTGTATCAGGTCTACAACAACGCCAGCCCATTAGAGGCATTTGCGCTCAAATACTATCTGCCGTTTGCGCCGCTGCTGCGCCGTATGCCAATCTACACAGTGGCAGGCAACCATGATGTGGAGGCGGCAACCTACTGGCAGGGGCTACCCTTTTACTATTACGCGTTCCCGCCCTTTGAAGCAGCCCCCTTCCCATCGTCAGATTTTGGGGGGTGGAATAAGTGGTATGCCTTCAGCTATGATGATCTCCAGTTCCTGATGCTGGACACCCAGGCCCTGTTTGGAGAGCCGGGGGACGAGGCTCAGGATGCCTGGCTGGCTGAACGCCTGGCCGAGCCGGGCTTTGCCCGCACCATCGCCGTGTTCCATGTACCCCCCTACAGCAGCGGTCGACATGGCGGGAGTGACAGCTATGTGGTGCGCTACCGCTGGGCCGAGATGCTGGAGACAGCCGGCGTGCCGCTGGTGCTCTCTGGCCATGATCACGACTACGAGCGTCTGGCGGCAGGTGGGACGACCTATGTGGTTTCGGGTGGGGGATCGGCGACACTGTATGCGTTGGCAGCCTCGATCCCTGAGAGTCAGGTCTTTCAGCGGCGCGCCCATTTTGTGCTGCTGGAGATTTATCGCGATCGGATCGATCTGCAGGCGATCGCCCCGGGCGGCGAGGTGCTCGATCAGCATACGATCCCATCTGGCTAGAGGAGCTGGCTGTGCCTCCGCTGCCCGATTCTCTGCGCCCGATCACCCTGGAGACGGCCTCTGATCTCCAGGCATGGACAGTGCTCCCGCACGACGATCAGGTATTTGCAGCGACTTTTGCCCGCGACAATCGTCTGCTGGCAACAGCTGCCGGGAACGCCGTCTTTTTGTGGGACAGCACCACCGGCTCCCTGTTGAACACCATGAGACGGCATCAGGGGTTTGTATACTGTGTGGCGTTTAACCGCAGCGCCGGCCTGCTGGCCTCGTCCTCCCTTGACGGCCAGATCATTCTGTGGGATGTCCTCAGCCATCGACCGATCGACCGGCTGACAGGTCACGTTGGCGCGGTATTTGGGCTGGCCTTCCACCCGGACCGCCCCCTGCTGGCCTCGGCGGCCATGGATGGCACAGTGCGCCTGTGGGATGTGCGGGAGGGACGCGCCATCCAGGCGCTGTCGGGGCACGGTGACCGGGTGCGCGATGTGCACTTCTCAAACAGCGGGGCGCTGCTGGCCTCCGCCGCAGAGGATCACTCGATACAGCTGTGGCGTGTCGGGCGTCAGACCAAAGAAGGACGCCTGATCGGCCATTATGGGCCGGTGTACCGCGTGGATTTCTCACCAGACGACCGGCTACTTGCGTCGGCCTCGACGGATGGGACGGTGGGGCTGTGGGACCTGCGTACCTTTGAGCCCATCACCGCCCTGACCGGACACACCGGCTATGTGTACGACGTAAATTTCTCACCAGATGGGTCGTTTCTTGTATCAGCCTCTGCCGATGGCACGATCCGTATCTGGGATATTGAGGATCGCCGGGCCATCGTCATGCTGGCGGAACATGCGGCCCCCGTTTATGCCATCGACTTCCGGCGGGATGGCAGGGTGCTGGCCTCCGCCTCGTTCGATGGCACGGTGCGGTTGTGGGCTGCAGCAGGCTGACCCTCTGTGCCGTGCTATGCCGGCCCCTTGACATGCGTATTAAAGAACTCGATGGTGCGCTGCATCGCCCGCGTGAAGCTGGCGGTGATGTCGTGATCATCGCCTTCATACAGATGAAGCTCCACCGGCAGACCCACCGCCCTGATCTCAGCAAACAACAGCTCTGACAGGAGTACCGGGACGGACGTGTCGCCTGTACCATGATGAAGCTGGATCGGCCCTGAGAGATCGGCGACGTACGTGTTCGGCGAGATCGCCGCCCAGAAATCAGGGTTCTCCTCTGGCGACCCGTAGGTCTCAACAAAGGTGCTCCGCCAGCTAAAGCGCGTGCGGCTGGGGTTAGGTGTGGGGGTGGGGGCGCCATCCGGCACGGGCCGCCGCCAGTGCTCGAGCAGATCCGGGTAGGACGCGACCACCCCCGCCCAGATCACCCCGGCCCTGATCTCGTCGGATACTACCATCGCACGCAAAGTGATCTGCCCGCCCATCGAATGCCCCCACATCCCGATCCGGTTGGGGTCAGCATCGGGGAGCGTCTTCACCGCCGCAAGCCCATTTAGAACATCGACGGTGTAGGCTGGTGAGCTGTATCCCCCTACCGCCTCGCCCTCCGAGAAGCCATGCCCCCGGTAATCTGAACGGAAGATGATATAGCCACTCCGCGCCAGGTTGTCCACATAAGCCACGTAGCGCTCGGTGGTTCGATACTGCTCGGGCGGGATGTAGCCATGGTTGAAAATGATCACCGGCCAGCCCATCGGGGGGCGCTCGCCGCGCGGGATAGTCAGCAGGGCGTAGATTTTATTCCCCTCGGAGAGATAGGACACAATATAGCGATCGTAGTTGGCCCCCGGGCTGAGCGTCTCTTCAAAAGTAAGCGGGCTGCCGGGGTATGCCTGCTGGCGCATCACCTCGATCATCAGAGGATGGGCCGGCGTTGACGTCGCAGTTGGAAGTGGGATACGGGTCGGAGGCGGCAGCGGCGTGGCCGTAGCCCTGGCGGTTGGCATCGGCATCGCCTCAACGCTGACTTCACTGCCTGGCATGGCTGTGCGTTCGGCGGCTGCTACAGGCATAATCTCCATCTCAGCGGGCTGAGCAGCCCCCGAGGCCGCGCCGCAACCCACAACAAGCAGGGCAACCCCGATCGCCGGGATGATGAGCTGACCCGATCTGTTCACTGCTGCCTCTCAGTCAACCTCCTGACGTGTCTTATGATAGTATCAGCCCGCGTATTCCAAAACCAACCTCATTGCGCGATCTTGATCGCGATACTATACCCCGGTATAGTATATTTGCCCCTGAGGGGTGCAGAACAATCAAACTACGTCCCGCAGGGGCGTTAGGCAAGCAAGAGGTGAGAATGGCTAACAAGACCAGGCGCAGTAAAAGCCAAGTAGTCGTCCGGAAGAGCACGCTCCACTATGCGCTGATCGGCGTGGGAGCGCTGATGCTGCTTGCAGTAGGACTGGTGCTGCTGACCCCCGGCACCCGTGAAGGCGACGCGGCAGCGAGTGAGGTGCAGCTGCTCGCGCCGGACCGCTACCGGGCCGAGTTTGAGGGACGTGACGATGTGATCTTGCTCGATGTGCGCACCCCTGAGGAGTTCGCCTCCGGGTACATTCCCGGCGCAGTTAACATCCCGCTGGACAGCCTCGAGGACCGCCTGAGCGAAATCCCCATCGATAAAACCGTGGTGGTGTACTGCCGCAGCGGCAACCGCAGCCAGCCCGCCTCACGCCTTCTGGCCGATGCCGGCTATGAGGTCTATAACATGGGCGGCATCATCGACTGGGATGCCCTGGGCTATCCTATCGAGACCCCCTGAGGCTGCTTCACCGCAGGCGATGAGACGTGATACCCCGGCGCCACTACCGGGGTTTTCGTTTTGCCCCCAATCGCATAGACAGGACATCGAGTATACTGCCTTCAGGTGTCTGCACTATTCTGGAGGCCAGTGATGAGCCTGGTCAACCCTTCACAAACGATGCTAAGCCTGGTGTGCGCTGCCTGCGGCCATTGCCTGCAAGCCGTCGGCTGGTATCCACGGCTACGCTGCCCTCACTGCAGCGCGCCCGGACGCCCGGATCGATCGGGGCAGCACCTGCTGCCGCTGAGCTGGGACTGTGATACCTGCGGCAGCCATAATGACGGGCTGACCTGTTTCTGTCTTACCTGTGGCTCTGGCCTGGCAAGCCGTTGCTCGCGCTGCGGATTCCCGGTCTACACGGCAATCTGCGGGAGGTGCGGCACGCACCAGGCGCACCTCAGGCATGTACAGCATATTCAGCAGCAGCGCGCAGCGCAGCGCAGAGCCGTGACGACCTCACAGGAGGAGAGTCTCGATCGCTGCACGGCGATCCCCCCCGCGCCCGATCGGCCCGCCCGGCAGGGGGCCCTGCTGCACTGGTCATGGGGATGGCTGTACATCATCCTGGGGGCGGCACTGCTGGCGGCCACCCTGCCAGTCAGCCTGATCCGCGCCGCGGGGTTCCCGCGCACCGCATCCCTCAACGGCTTGCAGGCCGCAGCAGGCGACTGGCTGACTGCCTCACTAGTGTGGATCACCGGCGCCAGCGTGGGCGGTCTGCCGCTTCTGCCGTTCTTTGGGATAGGAGCCGCCACGCTGGCGATCCTGCTCCTCTATTTGATCTTCCGCGTCTCGAGAGATCCGGGCAGCTAGAGGGTGCGTATCAGTGATCAAAGAGGGGGATTGCATTCTGACAAATTTCTTAGATTTTTCTAATCTAAATAATGTGCATCACGCGTTATACTGGGCTCAAATAGTAAGAGAGGCAGAGGCACCGCCGGGATAAGAAAAGTCAAAGAAATGCCTCTAATGAATTAGAAAGCCCTTGACAATCGGCGGGACCCGATTATAATTATACAAAGATTATACATTACTTGTACCTTTCCTGCTCTAAAACGGTGAGGAAGAATCCATGAGTGAAAATGACGAGATTATGGCCTTTCTGGAAGACCTGCAGGATGTCGATGACCTCTTCGCAGATCAGGAAGTGATCCCCGAAAACATCGATCACATCCCGGCTGACGACACCGTCAGTCTGTATTTCCGCCAGATGGCCAGCGAGCCGCTGCTCACCGCAGAGCAGGAGATCGCCCTGGCCAGGCGCATTGAGCGCGGTCGTGAGGCCCGCCGCCTGATGGAGGAGAGTGACAACCTCTCCGACGAACAAGCCGCCCTGCTGTGGGAGGCCATTCAGGATGGACAGGCCGCCCGCGAGCACCTGGGCCGCGCCAACACCCGCCTGGTAGTTAGCATCGCCAAGCGATATCGCAACCAGGGGCTGCCGATGTCCGACCTGATCCAGGAGGGCAACGTGGGCCTGATGATTGCGGTGGACAAGTTCGACCACACAATGGGGAACCGCTTCAGCACTTACGCAAGCTGGTGGATCCGCCAGACCATTACCCGCGCCCTGTCGCAGAAGTCACGTACCATCCGACTACCCCTGCATCTGTCGGATCAGCTCCGCCGCATCACCACTGCCAGCGAGGTGATGGGTCAGGAGCTAGGACGCGAGCCAACCGCCGAGGAGATGTCGATGCGCCTGGACCTGGACCCGGATGAGATTCGCGAGATCCTGGAGGCCCAGCCACAGACTATTGCGCTTGAGATGCCAGTCGGTGACGACAGTGAGTTTGGCGATTTCATTGAGGACGACCAGTCCGCCAGCCCGGATGAGGCCATGTACGGCATCGCACTGACTGAGGCACTGGATCACATCCTGTCGCAGATGCTCCCCCGTGAGGCCCAGATCCTCCGGTTGCGTTTTGGCCTGGAAGGTGGCCAGCCACAGACACTGGAACAGGTGGGGCAGGTGATGGGGCTGTCGCGCGAGCGCATCCGCCAGATCGAGCGTCAGGCACTGCGCCGTCTGCGCCAGCCGAAGTTCGCCAGCATCCTGACAGACTTCCTGACCCCGTAATAACCACGGTCCCTTATCTCAGAGAGATCAGGGCGATGCCTTACGAGACAGACATCGCCCTGTTTGCTTTCAACAGCCATCCATCCGCGATTATACCCGCCGGACCGCCCGCCTGAGCGCCTCGAGGCCATCGGCCAGCGTCAGCCAGAGCAGCAGCAGCATGATCAGCGCTGACGTCAGACACCATGCACATGTTGCACCGATCACGAACGGCTCCAGGAAAGTGAGGTAGATTGAGAATACCACGCCAACCAGTGCCATTAGCAGCAGCGCGCCTGGCGCCAGACTGCGCATGATGCCGTTTCCGAGCTGTCCGGCCCCCCAGACCACAAGCATGGCAGCATATCCCGCGGCCCCCAGCACAGCGATCGGGATCAGGCCGAACAATGTGGCATAGACGCTTTGCTGCACAGTGTTGCAGTCGCCAACGATGCCACACACCGCCGTACTGGCCGTTGTTTCGATATAGGCCAGGTACAGGGCCACGCCTAGCCCCACCGCAGCCGCCAGCGGGATCAGCCAGCCGGGGGCATGCACTCCACCAGCGGGGTCCTGCACCCTGCCACCGCGGGCCATCAACAGCACCACAATGATGATCAGCATGGCGGCTGCGACGGCCATCCCCAGCCCAAATGTCAGCAGAGTGCTGTCAGGGGCCGTAATCAGGGTGGTGGCTAGCAACAGGGTGGCCACGGCAGTGATCACGGTCACTATATAGCCCGCCTGCCCCGTGATCCAGGCAGGAAGCGCAGGCCCTTTTACCCCTGCAGCCCCTCCCCCAATGACAGCGGCTGTACTAACCACCAGGCCCAGCAGCACAGCGATCGCCAGGTAGTTGCCGGGGTCAGCCGTGATGCGTACAAAGAGGTTCTCTGGAGCAACGGTTTCAGCCAGGGGGGCGCCGGCGGGGTTCGCCCCTTCAGACAAATCCTGGCCGGCCTCTTCGATTTCCTCGCCCTGTGTCTCCTCACCAGCGGAGCTGGCTTCCTGCTGCGCCTGCAGAGCAGCCTGATAGGCCTCACGCAGGCCGGGCACAGCGGGCAGGTCCAAGCCGCCCGTTTTCAAAGCCTCGCGCACAATAGCCGGGAAGCGGTTCGGGATGTCTTGTGAACCGATCAGATACTGATCACCCACGATCAGCATAGGCACACCACCTGCGATCTCCTGAGGGACCTGGTAGTAAGTCAGCGCGCTTATGAAAAGATCACGCCCGCCGGGCACAGTGACATCCACAAACAGCAGCTGCAGTTGATCCCCAAACTCCTCCTGCCACACCGGCCAATGCTGCGAGATCACCTCATGACAGTGAGGGCAAGACGGAGAATAAAACAGCACCGCAAAAACAACCGGCTCATCCTGGGCGTGCATCGGGGTAGGGATAACCAGCGCCGCCATCAGGATGGCCAGCATCAGTGCTGTTAACCTGCATTTCATCTTTAAGTCCCTCCTGGCTTCAGATCACCTGCCCATTCTTGCCTGTTATTGTGGCTTCACCCCTCTTATCATCATAGTGAATAAAATCACAGATTCTGCCGCTGGAGGGCAGGGTTTACAGATGCCTATATAATAGAGTATAAAGAAATCATAAACGGTTCCGGGCAGCATCCAGAGGCGAATCCGCACATGGGAGCATCCATGGCAGGCTTTTCTCAAGCCAGCATCCTGATCGTCGATGACGAGGCAGTCAACCACCAGCTTCTTGGAACACGCCTGCGCCTTGCAGGGTTTGAGAGTCTGATCCATGCCAACAGCGGGGCAGAGACGCTGGAGATCCTTGCCCGGCAGAAGCCCGATCTGATCCTCCTCGATGTGATGATGCCCGGCATGGATGGCTATGAGGTAACCCGCCGCATCCGCTCGACCTACCCCGATGATTTCATCCCTATCATCCTGGTGAGCGCACTCAAGGAGCCGGAGAGCCGCGTAAAGGGTATCGACTGCGGCGCCAACGACTTCCTTTCGCGCCCCTACAACGCCGATGAGCTAATTGCGCGTATCAACTCGCTGCTTTCAGTCAAGCAGGCCCGTGATGAATTGAATGCTGAACGCGAGAAGATGGCCCTGCTGTATGAGATCAGCCAAGCTCTGTCAGCTCGCCTAGACATGAAGTCCCTGCTGGAACAGATCGTAGTGCTAACAACCAACCTGACAGGGGCCTCAAAAGCCATTCTGGTGCTGGTCAACCGGGATGGGACATTTATGCAAAAGGTGCAGGCACGCCGCGGTGAGCTGCCGCGCAGCGTAGACACCATCGCGCCGATGGTGCTCAGCAACGGCCTGCTCGGCTGGGTCATCCAAAACCGCCAGCCCGTCCTGCTGCCTGACACAAGGGAGGACGAGCGCTGGGTGGAAATTCCGGATGACGACGAGCAGGCGCTCTCGGCAGCAGCAGTGCCCCTTCTGCGATCTGGTGAGGCGATCGGTGGGCTGCTGCTGACTGCCCCGGAGCCGGGCCGGTTTCACGCTAAAGATGTCGATCTGCTGATGGCGATCGGGGCGCAGGCGGCGATCTCGCTGGAGAACAGTGCGCTCTACGAGCAGGCCCGGCTGGAGCGCGCCCGCGTGGAGGCGCTGTTGAACCAGACCGGTGATCCCGTGATCGTCACCGATGCTGCTGGCTGGATCACCCGCTTCAACCCTGCGGCAGCCAAATGGCTGAAGCTGAATGACGATGCGATCGGCCAACCGCTGAGTGCCTACTTCAGCCTCTCTCTGGTTGATCTGTTCATCCGTGCCCAGGAACACGGCAAAGCCATCTCCGGGGAGATGTCAATCCGCGACAGGTCGGGGCAGGGTGGGCGTCGCACCTTCAACATCAGCATCTCGCCGGTTGAGGCCGTAGGCTATATCCTGGTCTGGCAGGATATCACCGCACTAAAAGAGAATGAGCGCGTCCGACTGGATAGCGAGCGCCGCGAGAAACAGCGCCTGGTTGAGGTGTTCTCTCGCTACATGAGCCCCACTCTGGTTGAGCGCGTGATCAAAGACCCGCATATCTTGAAACGCCGCGAGCGTCGTCAGGCAGCAGTGATGTTTGCCGATCTGCGCGGCTTCACCCGCCTGACAGTGGAGCACGAGCCAGATACAGTGCTTGAACTGTTGAACGATATCTTCTCCGAGATGCAGCGCATCGTCTACGAGAACGAAGGAGTCATCTTTGACCTCAGCGGTGATGAGCTGATGATCGCCTTCAATGTGCCTTATGACCAGGATGACGCGGGGAGGCGGGTGCTGCATACCGCCATTGAGATGCAGCGCTGTTTTACGGGGCTGCGCGAGAAATGGCACAGCCGCGGTATGCAGGTTGGCATGGGTATCGGGATCAACTGCGGGCAGGTAGTGCTGGGCCATATCGGTGGGCCTGAGCGCATGAACTACTCGATGGTTGGCGAGGCCGTTAACATCGCCCACCGCCTGGTAGAGATTGCGGAGGACGGCCAGATCGTGATCAGCCCAGAGGTACTGAGCGCTGAGGGGTTGGATGACGACTATCTGTCCCGCGCCGGTGTCGAGGTACGCGAACTGCCGCCACGGACACTGAAGGGCAAAGATACCCCACAGCCCATGATCCTGATAGAGATCGCGGGCATCAATGCCCCTCTGAGGTTCTAAAGCGAAAATTCCGTACCCGACGGGAAGCTGCGTATCAGGCCGCGGGAGGAGTATGGACGCTCGTTGACAAAGCATGCAGCCTACCCTATACTGTACCCTGAAAGACGGCTGTTTCCGCCGATTTCTTCGATCTTGCTTGCATCTCTTTGAGGAGGAGAATACCTATGCGCAAGATATGGCTCATCGGAGCGATTGCTTTGCTTTCCCTTCTGCTGTCAGCCTGCGGGGGGACCACAGGCGGCGGGGAAGCCATCTCCGGGCAGGTCACCGGGCGAGGCGGGGAATGCCTCGGCTCGGCGGAGGAAGCTATCGTTGACCTGGACTGCCGCAGGATCACCATCGCCATCGAGAATGCCTACCTGCCATTCAACTATGTTGAGCTTGAGACGGGACAGGCTGGTGGCTGGGACTATGATGCCATCGAGGAGATTTGCCGCCGCCTGCACTGCACGCCGATCTTCGTCGAGGCTGCGTGGGAGGGCATGATCCAGGCGGTGGCTGATGGCCAGTTTGATATGGCTGCTGACGGCATCACCATCACCGAAGATCGCGCCGAGATCGTTGATTTCTCAATCGGCTACATCAACATCCAGCAGCGCCTGCTGGTGCGCAAGGGCGAGGATCGGTTCGCGAGCATCGAGGACCTTCAGGCCAACCCGGAGCTGATCCTGGGCACGCAGACCGGCACCACCAACTACGAGACGGCGATCGAGTACCTGCCGGAGGAACGCATCCAGGCATTTGAGCAGTTCCCCTTCGCCGTTCAGGCCCTCATTGCCGGCGACATCGATGCAGTCATCATCGATGAGGTGGTGGGCATGGGCTACATGGGCGAGAACGCGGATCAGGTCGAGCTGATCGGCCCGGCCATCTCCAGCGATCAGCTTGGCTTCATCTTCCCCAAGGGCAGCGACCTTGTGGAACCGGTCAATGCCGCGCTGCGCGCCATGATCGAGGATGGCACCCTGAACGCACTGAACACCAAGTACTTCGGTCCCGGCTTCACCATCACATATGATGACATTGGGCCGGGTGTCTATGGTGAGGAAGAAGGCGGCTAGCCCTCTTTACTGCCGTCGACCGGCTTCTGGTGTGCAGGGTATGTGATGCCCTGCACACCAGTTTTCTAGCATGGAGGGGATTGTGGTTGAGCATACTATGGAGCCGGAGCTGACCATCAGCGAGCCGCCAGAGACAGCGGCCAACCGGGCTCGGCGGTTCCCCTGGTGGCTGGCTGCACTGATCGCCGCCATCCTGAGTGTTTATGTCCTCATATTTGTTAACCCCAGCTATGCGGAGACATTCGCCTTTGTGCGCGAAGGCCTGATGGTGACCATCTCGGTGTCCCTCTCAGCCTACGGCATCGCTCTCGTGATCGGGCTGTTCGCCGGGTTGGGGCGCATCTCGCGCAATGTGGTCTTTAACAACATCGCGACGTTCTATGTGGAGACAATCCGCGGTGTCCCGATGCTCGTGCTGATCTTCTACCTGGCCCTGGTCGGCGTGCCAATGGTCGTCGAATGGGTCAAAGGCATGGGGGCCAGCCTGGTTGATCTGGGCATCGGGTTGGGTAGCTCACTGGAACGGCTGGACATCCAGCAAATTCCGATGGCGACCCGCGCGATCGTTGCCCTCGCGGTGACTTACGGCGCCTTCCTCGCTGAGATCTTCCGGGCTGGCATCCAATCGATTGAGCCGGGCCAGATGGAGGCTGCCCGTTCGCTTGGCATGAGCTACGGCCAGGCCATGCGCTATGTGATCCTCCCGCAGGCCGTCCGTAACGTGCTGCCTGCCCTGGGCAACGACTTCATTGCCATGCTGAAGGACTCGTCGCTGGTGTCAGTACTGGCCGTTCGAGATATCACCCAGCTCTCACGTCTGTACGCGGGCCGCTCGTTCCGCTTCCGGGAGGCATACACGATCCTGCTGGTCATGTACCTCTCCATGACCATCGTGCTCTCGATGGCGGTGCGTTATCTGGAAAGGCGGATGCGCAGTGACCGCTGATACGTTTCAGCCCCTTCCTGAGCAAATCATCGTCATGAAAGGCGTTTACAAGTACTTTGGCCCTGTGCGGGCCGTCAACGGGGTAGACCTCACCGTTGAGCGAGGCAAGGTGGTGGTGGTGATCGGACCAAGCGGCTCCGGGAAGTCAACCCTGCTACGCTGTATCAACTGGCTTGAACAGCCCACCAGCGGGGATATCTGGGTCGATGGCATTCACCTCTCCGGCAAGCGGCACGACATCAACGCCGTGCGCGCCGAGGTCGGCATGGTGTTCCAGTTATTCAACCTGTTCCCGCACCTCACCGTGCTGGAGAACATCACCCTCGCTCAGCGCATTGTGCGCAAACGCCCCCGCGAAGAGGCTGAACAGGTCGCTATGGAACAGCTCCGGCGTGTTGGTATCCCTGAACAGGCCCACAAATACCCCCGCCAGCTTTCCGGCGGGCAGCAGCAGCGTGTAGCGATCGCGCGCGCCCTGGCGATGAACCCCAAGATCATGTTGTTTGACGAGCCTACCAGCGCCCTTGACCCCGAGATGATCAAGGAGGTGCTGGATGTGATGCTTGACCTGGCCAGGGTGGGTATGACGATGGTGGTGGTGACGCACGAGATGGGGTTTGCCCGTGCCGCCGCTGACGAGGTCGTTTTTATGGATTACGGCGTTATCGTTGAAAAAGGGCCGCCCTCCCACCTGTTCGAGAACCCCCGGGAGGAGCGTACCAAGCTGTTCCTCTCCCAGATACTGAAACACTGACCTGCCACAGGCACATGTACTCCACGCCATCGTTTGGTTGTATACTCTGGTTGATGGATTGGTTCATGAGGCTTGTTGAAAGGATAAGAGATGCCACTCAAGAAGAAATATGATAAAAGCAAAAAGAAATGCCGGGTAACCTTTATCTTGCCCGCAGAGATCAACGCCAAGAGCGCCACACTGGTGGGCGAGTTCAACAACTGGGATAGAGATTCCCTCCCCATGCAACAGATGCCCGATGGAACCTGGCAGATCGAGATCGAGCTGGCCGCCGGGGATGAATACCAGTACCGCTACTTTGTGAACGGCTCCGAATGGTACAATGACTGGGAGGCGGACAAGTACAAGGCACACCCCTACGGCGGCGAGAACTCGGTTGTCGTCACATGATTGTGCCAGCACAACCGCATATCTGAGGCACATCAGGCTCCTGCCCACAAACAGGGGCCTGTTTGTCTGTGCGGCTTGATCAGCAGTGTGGTATGATTGATGACGCTCATCTGTTCTGATTCGGCAGCCGAAAGGTAAAACACCATGACCGGCACAGGCAGCAAACGATTGGTTCTGATCGATGGGCACGGACTGGCCTACCGCATGTACTATGCGATCAGCCAGGGCCTCACTACACGCTCCGGCGAGCCGACCAATGCGACGATGGGATTCACGCGGACGCTGGTCAATCTGATCACAGATGAGCAACCGCCTGATTATCTGGCAGTCAGCTTTGACGTGGGCAGCACCTTCCGTGACGAGATGTTCGAGGGTTACAAAGCCACGCGCGAGAAAATGCCCGACGATCTCCAGCGGCAGATCGCCCGCATCCATGAGGTGCTGGAGGCGTTCAGCATCCCGGTGCTGGAGGTGGAAGGCTACGAGGCTGATGATGTGCTGGGAACGGTGGCTCGCATGGCCGAGGGGATGGGCGTTGAGACGGTGATCATCACCGGCGACAAGGACCTGCTTCAACTGGCGGGGGAACGGACGATCATCCAGCTCCCCGGGCGCAGCGCAGGAGAGGTGCAGAACTACCGCCCCGCTGACGTGCTGGAGCGTTTCGGCGTTCGTCCTGAGCAATTCGTGGATTTCAAGGCGCTCATCGGCGACAAGTCGGACAACATCCCCGGCGTGCCCGGCATCGGGGAGAAGACGGCGGCCAGGCTACTGCAGGAGTACGGATCGCTGGATGGCATCTACGAGAGCCTGGAATTGATCACCCCCCCGCGTATTGGTGAGATTCTGGCAGCGCACCGGGGGGATGCCTATCTGAGCCGCGAGCTGTCGCGCATCATCACCGAGGTGCCACTGACATTCGACCTGGAGTCCTGCCGCACACATGAATTTGACAGAGAGAAGATAACTGCGATCTTCCAGGAGCTGGAGTTCCGCAGCCTGCTCAAGCAGCTTCGCATCAGCCTGGACGAGTCGGCAGGGAGTACGCCTCCTCCGGCCCCTGCACCGGGACAGCAGCTCTCGCTGTTCGGGGCTATGGAGCCACCTCCCTCCGTACCCGTGCATACTGAGTCGCCCACGCACACGTATATCATCACCGATGAGCCAGCGCTGGATGCCCTGGTGGAGAAGCTCCGGGCGGCTCCCACCATCGCGTTTGACACCGAGACCACCAGCACCGATCAGATGCGCGCGCGGCTGGTTGGTCTCTCGCTGTGCATCGCCCCCGGCGAGGCGTATTACATCCCGGTAGCTCATCAGATCGGTGACACCCCGCAGCTCCCCCTCGCCGTCGTGCTGGAGAAGCTGCGCCCGGCACTCACCGATCCGGCCATCCCCAAGGTAGGGCATAACATCAAATACGACGCCATTGTCCTGGCCCGTCACGGCCTGGATGTCTCCCCTCTTAGTTTCGACACTATGATCGGTGAGGCGCTGCTGCGAGCCGGGGATGCGCCGGGCAAGGTGGGGTTGAAAAGCATGGCCTTCAGCCGCCTGGGGATCGAGATGACTGAGATCGAGGAGCTGATCGGGGCAGGCCAGAAGCAGATCACTTTTGACCTGGTACCGGTTGAACGCGCCGCGTCGTATGCCGCCGCCGACGCCGACGTCACGCTGCGTTTAGCCGAGGAAGTCCGGCGCGACCTGATCGCACAGGGCCTTGACAGGCTGTTCTACGAGATCGAGATGCCACTGGTGCCGGTGGTGATGGCGATGGAACGGCGCGGTGTGCTGGTCGATGTTGAGAGCCTGCACCGCATGTCGGCTGAGCTGGGCCAGACCCTGGAGGCGCTGGCACAGCAGGCCTATACTATCGCAGGCACAATATTCAACCTGAACTCGTCACAGCAGCTTGGCACCGTGTTGTTTGAGGACCTCAGGCTGCCAACCCAGGGCATTCGCAAGACCTCAGGCGGGCGTTATTCCACCGCTGCTGATGTGCTTGAAGCGCTGCGCGACCAGGACCCCACCGGCATCATCGACACCATTCTACAGTATCGTGAGCTGGAGAAGCTGCGCTCCACTTATCTGGATGCGCTGCCGGGCATGGTAAACCCAGAAACAGGGCGCATCCACTCGTCCTTCAACCAGGTAGGGACCTCGACCGGCAGGCTCAGCTCGAGCGACCCGAACCTGCAGAACATCCCGATCCGATCAGAGCAGGGCCGAAAGGTGCGGGATGCCTTCATCGCTGCACCCGGCTACCTGCTGGTGGGGGCCGACTACTCACAGGTCGAGTTGCGTATCCTGGCCCACATGAGCGGCGACGAGGCTCTGCGCCAGGCCTTCCTGGATGGGCTGGATATCCATGCATCAACCGCCGCAGCCGTGAATAATGTGCCGATTGAGGAGGTCACACCTGCTCAGCGCAGCTTTGCAAAAGCAGTCAACTTCGGCCTACTTTACGGCATGGGGGCCTTCCGGCTGGCCCGTGATTCGGACCTGACGCTGGCAGAGGCCGAGGCCTTCATTAACGCCTATTTTGAACGGTTCCCCCGTGTGCGGAGCTACCTGGAGAGCACCCGCCAGCAAGCTGCCGAGCGCGGGTATGTCGAGACGCTGCTGGGACGCCGGCGCTACTTCCCCATCCTTCAGTCGCATGACACAGGGCAGCAGGCCATGATCCGCAGGCGGGCCGCCGAACGTGAGGCAGTGAACATGCCCATCCAGGGCACGGCTGCGGATATCATCAAGATCGCCATGCTCAAGCTGCACCAGGAGCTGCTGCGGCGCAGGTCGGGTGCTTATATGATCCTCCAAATCCACGACGAGCTGATCTTTGAAGTGCCTGAAGGCGAGGCGCTCGACACCGCCGCTCTGATTCGGGAGATCATGGAAACTGCCTACCCGCTTGATGTGCCTCTTAAGGTCGATGTGCACACCGGGCGGCATTGGGGCGAGCTGAAATAAGGATAGTGCGCTTGACATAGAACGCGCGTTCGTGATATAATGCGCTCAAATGTCGAACCGTTGTGCCAAACCAATGTGCTAATTTGGCAGCAGCGGACAGCCAAGGAGGCCTTCCATGCCCGGCCAGATCAAGTTATCCTCTCGGCAGAAAGCCATTTTGAGCTTTATCGAGGGGTTCATCGCCGAAAACGGGTACCCGCCCACCATCCGCGAGATTGGGGCGGCATGCAACATCTCATCAACTTCGGTGGTGAATTACAATCTCAACAAGCTCGAACGTGAGGGGTTGATCACGCGCGACCGCGAGGTTTCGCGCGGGCTGCGCATCACGCCTTCGGCCCCTGTCACCCGGCTGATTCATGTGCCGCTGGTTGGCCGCATCGCAGCCAGCGAGCCTGTCCCGATGCCCGGCACCGATTTCGCTGTTTTTGGCGAGGACGAAGGGATCGACCTCACTACTGACATTGTGCCCCCCTCGGATGACCTGTTTGCCCTGCAGGTAAAGGGGGACTCCATGGTGGACGCGATGGTCAACGATGGTGACATTGTGATCATGCGCCCCCATACGGACGTCAAGGATGGCGACATGGTGGCCGTGTGGCTGCTGGATCGTGAAGAGACGACCCTCAAGTATATCTTCCGTGAAGGAGACAGGATTCGCCTCCAGCCTGCCAACCCCACCATGGGGCCGATCTACATCGACAGGCCGGAGACCGTTCGGGTGCAGGGGCAGGTGGTTGCCGTAGTGCGCCAGCCCTGAAAGGACAGAGCGCCAGGGCATACTCAACCTCATGACCTGATGGGGCCTCCCCCCGGCTGCAGGATGTCGGTAGCAAGACGCACAGGTGATGTTCTACCTGTGCGTTTTTGCGCCCTGCGCCGCCTGCTGTGCAAACGCAGCGCGAATACGCTACACTTCGCCGGGTGTCTGGCATCCAGTTTTGCTACTATCCCTGAGGCACTGGCGAATTGACCGAGACCACCTTGCACTACCCTATTGCGATGTCCTTGCGGCGTGTGATCAGGACCTGGTGGCCACTGGCCGCAAGCTGGCTGCTGATGGCGCTGGAACTGCCCGCCGTCAGCGCGGTGACAGCCCGGCTGCCTGAGCCTGAGATCAACCTGGCCGCCTATGGCGGCGTAGTCTTCCCGCTGGCGCTGATCATTGAAGCCCCTATCATCATGCTGCTGGCGGCCTCAACAGCGCTCAGCCGGGATCGGTCGTCTTATGTGCTGGTGCGCCGCTTCATGATGCGCACCGGGGCGATCCTGACACTGCTACACGTGCTGGTTGCTTTCACACCGCTGTATGACGTGGTGGTGCGCGGTATTCTGGGCGCCCCCGCCGAGATCGTTGAGCCAGCTCGCCTCGGCCTGATGATCATGACGCCGTGGACCTGGTCAATCGCATACCGACGGTTCAACCAGGGGGTGCTAATTCGGTTTGACCACTCGCGCTCGGTGGGCATTGGCACAGCGATCCGGCTTGGTGCCAACTTCATCACGCTGATGATCGGATACGCTATAGGCACCTTGCCTGGCATCGTGGTGGCAACCAGCGCCATCATCGCGGGGGTGATGAGCGAGGCCCTGTATGCTGGCATCCGTGTACAGCCGGTGCTGCGCGATGAGCTGCGCACGGCCCCGCCGGTTGAGCCAGCACTGGCCTTTGACACGTTCATCAGCTTCTATGTCCCGCTGGCGTTGACCTCCTTCATCCAGCTGCTGTTCCAGCCGATAGGTAGTGCTGCCATGAGCCGCATGCCGCTGGCGCTCGAATCGCTGGCGGTATGGCCGGTGCTTTCCGGATTGTCATTCATGTTCCGCAGCCTGGGAGTGGCCTACAATGAGGTAGTAGTCGCCCTGGCCGACGAGCCGGGCGCGGCACCGACTCTGCGCCGCTTCACCCTGTGGCTCAGCCTGGCGCTCACCGCCGCCCAGCTCCTGATCGGGCTGACACCGCTGGCCCTGTTGTGGTTCGGTGGTATTTCCGGGCTGCGGCCCGACCTGGCTGAGATGGCCCGCACAGCGTTCCTGCTGGGCTTCCCACTGCCTGCCCTGAGCGCACTGCAGAGCTGGTACCAGGGCATCATCGTTAACAGCCGCCACACCCGCGGCATCCCTGAGGCCGTGGCTGTCTCTCTGCTGGCCACCCTGGCGGTGCTGGGAGTCGGCATCGGCTGGGGGAAAGCCCCCGGCCTGTATGTGGCAATCAGCGCCCTGACGGCGGGCTTCGCCGCCCAGACAGGCTGGCTGTGGTACCGGAGCCGCCGCCCCATGCATTTACTCAGCATACGGGATGCCGGCCAGGCTACCTGAGATCACCACCTAACAGAACAGGGGGGCCAGCACAGCCCTCTGTTAAGTGCCCGACGTGTAGAGGCATCAGCGGTTCTCAGGCTCGCGCTTGATAGTCTCAAGCAGTGCGCCGTGAACTGCGCCATTGGTGGCCAGGACGCCTCTGTTGTTCTTTAGCCGCAGCCCATGCGAGAAATCGAGGGGGAGGCCATCCAGATCGGTGACTCGACCACCAGCCTCCTGAACGATCAGATATCCCGCCGCATGATCCCACACCTTCTCCCGGTAATCGACGTTGCCGGAGTGACGGATGTATATCTCCGCGCGTCCGTCAGCCACCACCACATACTTGGCCTGGCTGTCGATGCGCACGATCTCCCCCCCCACACCTGAATGAGCCAGCACCCGCTCGTTGTATTCGTGGTCGGTGTGCCCTGGCTCAACACTCTCTACCACCCGGGCCCGGCGGAGATCGCTTACGTTGGATACATGCAGAGGGCGCGCGTAACCGCCGTTAAGCGGCTCGATCGTCGCCCCCTGTCCTTTGACGGCAACGGCAATCACCCCACCGGTATTCTCCGGTTCTGCCGGGTCAAAGGGCAACAGCGGACAGGCAAGCGCCCCAACAAGCGGCTCACCATCGACGATCAGCGCTACTGCAACGGCGAACTGCTCCCCCCGCAGGAACCCCTTTGTCCCGTCGATCGGGTCAACCACCCACACCCGATCAAGAGGGCTTGAGCACCCGAAATCGAGCCAGCGGGCCACATCGCTGATGGAGACATGATGCCCCAGCGCCTCCCCCACATAATGGACAACCTGATGCTGCTGGGAGGCTGTGGCCAGCTCCAGGAACTCGGCGGCGCGCTCCTCAGCCAGCGTGCAGTCATCCGGAAAACGCTGTGAGATGTGATGCAAGATCACAGCCTGCGCGCCATAATCGGCAATCGTGACCGGTTCTTTGCCTGTCTTCTCCATATAGGTGGGGTTGCGCAGCATCCCGGCGCGGACAGCCAGGCACAGTTTACCTGCCAGTTGAGCTGCATCGCGGGCCACCGTGCGCGCAAGGTTGTGGGTTGTCATAGCGGTCTACCTTTCAGGTGATCTGCAAGACCCACCAGCCGGGATGAGGCTTACAGATGTGCGTCCATCCAGGTGAGTATATCACCCAGAACGGCCTCTTTTTCATACTCGTTCAGAATCTCATGATACAACCCTGCATAGACTTTCAGGGTTTTGTCTGTTGAGCCTGCTCGTTGGTAGAACTCGCGGCCCCCCTCTGGATGGACGATCAAGTCGGCGTCACCATGCAGGATCAGCAGGGGCAGAGTGAGCTTCTCGGCCCCCGCCAGGGTAGCGATCTGGGCGGCCATGATCTCGGTATACCCGCGTGTTGAGACCCTGCTATGCACCAGCGGGTCGTTGATGTATGCATCAACGATGGCACGGTCATGCGACAGCCCATTCGCATCCAGCCCGGTTGACAGAGTCAGAGAAGGCAGGATCGACGAGAGCAGCCGCCCCGCTGCCACTTTCCATGCGGGCGGGTCAAACGCCAGCCGGAGGCCGGGGCCGCTGGCCAACACTCCCCGGCATGCTGGCGGGTCGCTGATCGCTTTGCTGAGGGCGATCAGTCCTCCCATGGAATGCCCCCCGATGAACAGCGGTACATCCGGCGCCGCCTGTCGGGCGGCAGCGATGATCGCATCATAGTCATACAGGTACTCCTGCCAGCGCATGACATGCCCACGAATGCCGGGGCTGCGACCATGACCACGCAGGTCGGCCATAACAAGGCCGTATCCAGACCCAGCCAGCGCCCGACCCACATGATCGTAGCGGCCACTGTGTTCAGCCTGCCCGTGGGCGAAGGCCACTACCGCCTTCATCTCGCCATCAGGCAACCATGCCTGTCTGTACAAGCTCACGCCATCGGCTGTTTGAACCAGTCCTTCGTTATGACGCACGTTGGATCCTCTTGGTAATCGGATGGGAAATCAGTGCCGGGTTGCACACCCAGTGAACTGCTAAAAAGTATAGCACACCTGTGAGCCAGTGAGGCAGTGCGGGTATAATCACATCCGTGCAGGGTTGGACCGGCGAGCCTGCCCCTTACATCGAGCGCCGGGGAACCGCGGTGTGCTATGCGACATAAGATCATCATCACCCTGTTTGCCCTGATGCAGGCAGCCAGCCTGACCGCCTGCCGCCCTTATGAATACCACGGCACAATCCTCAATCCGCCGCGTGATGTGCAGAGCTTCACACTGGAGGCGCACACTGGCCAGTCAATCAGCCTGAACGATTTCCGGGGGCGCTATGTGCTGCTTTATTTTGGTTATACCTACTGCCCGGACTTCTGCCCTGCCACCATGTACCAGCTTGATCGGACCGTCGAGGTACTGGGGGAAGACGCTATCGACGTTCAGGTGATCATGGTGACGGTCGACCCCACCCGCGACACGGCGGAGCAGCTCGGCAACTATGTCACCAGCTTCAACAGGACGTTCCTGGGCGCGCGCACCGATAACCCGGCGCAGCTGGCGGAGATCGCCTCAAACTTCGGGGTGTTCTATGAGGCCGAGAGTGTTAAAGGCGAGAGTGCTGCGGGTTATCTTGTCTCGCATACCGTCTCGCTGTTCCTGATCGACCGGGAGGGGCGGATGCTCGCTGTATATCCCTTCGGGATAAAGGGTGAAGACCTGGCCGCGGACCTGCGCCATCTGATCCGGCAGGATTAAGACACCCTCCACAGCAGCAAAAGAAGAGGCCGGCAGGCAACCGGCCTCTTTGTTTTTCTCTGCCCCGCTCAGGGCGTTGCCGTCGCCGCTGCTGTTGGCTCAACCGTTGGCGAAGGCGTTGGGGCCTCCGGGGTCTCGGTAGCCACCCCCGGAGTCTCCGTTGGGGCTCCGGTCGGCGTCGGCGTGGGCGTGGGCTTGACGACATTGAAAACCACTCGCGTCTCGGCGACATGCCCCGCCGTATCGAACACCAGCAGCCGCAGCGTGGTTGGCCCATCGGGCAGTGGGTTCAGGTCGAGCTGCCCCATGATATTGTTGTCGATCGGGATCGAGGTACGCCCCTGGGCTGTGCCCCAGCCCTGCGGGTCAGCGCTGATGCCGAATTCGATGATATAGTGCGAGAAGTTCGGGGCGTTGGCCGAGCCGATGATGGGGATCACACCGGACTGCTCCGAGCCAGGCGCCGGTGAGGTAATGACCACGATCGGGCGCGGCGTGTCAGGGGTGCACTCACCGGTTGGGATGCCCTGCAGGCGCTCAGCAAGCTGCTCAGGGGGAATACCGCGCTGCTCGGCCCAGGCCCGCCCCAGCTCCGTGCCAAGCAGCCAGTCACGTGCCGCTGCCGCCGCATCGATCGTCCGGCTGGGGTTGGGCAGCGCCAGATAGAAACGATCCTCCACGTAGTCATCGCAGTACTGGTTGGCGATCAGGCCGGTGAAAGCATCGACCCGCGCTGAGCGATAAAGCCCCTGTTCGGGGGGTGGCGGCTGCTGCTGCACCGAGAACCATTCGGTACGCGGTTGCACATGCTGTTCACAGAAGCCGGTGATCGGCGCTGTGCCGTCATCCGGGCAGATCGTTTGGAGGAAGACGGTCGGCGGGCGGTTGAACTCCTGGGGTGGGTACCACTGCACAGCGCCATCCATGATGGCCCGCCAGATAGGGCCGGCCCCCGTAACACCCGACACATTGATCATCGGTGAGTTATCGGTGTTGCCCACCCACACCCCTACCGCGATCTGGCTGGTGAAGCCCATCGTCCAGTTATCGCGGAAGTCGTTAGTGGTGCCTGTTTTGGCCCCCGCCGGATAGGGTGTGGTCAGCACACTGTTTGCGCCAAAGGCCGGGATGCGGGCCTCACCATCAGAGAGGATGCTGGCCATCAGGAAGGCATGATCGGGGTCGATGGCCTGCCTGCCCGCCGGAACCTGGTAGGGATAGCCTGGAAGGACCTGCCCATTCAGCTCGATGCGCTCGATGGCATATGGTGGGCGGTAAACCCCGCCGTTGGCAATGGTGGCAAAGGCATTGGTCCACTCCAGCAGCTTGACATCACCCGCTCCCAGCGTCAGTGAGAGGCCAAAGTTGTTGGGGTTGCTGGGGTCACCGAGTGTGGTGATGCCCACATCGTTGAGCACCTGCAGCAAAGCAGGCACACCAACGTAGTCCAGCGTCAGCACAGCGGGGACGTTGTAAGAATTCGCCAGAGCACTGCGCACCGACACCGGCCCGTGATAACGCCCGTCATAGTTGACCGGCTCGTAGATGCCAAAGCCGGGGATCTCGTAGCGGATCGGCACATCCCAGATCACGGTGGCGGGCGTCCATCCTTGCCGGAAGGCAGCGATATACGTGAACGGCTTGATCGACGAGCCGGGCTGCTGGAGCGTCAGGGGGATGTTCACCTGCCCGTCAATAGTCTCATTATCGAAGTCACGACTGCCCACCATCGCCAGGATCGCTCCTGTTTTCACGTCGATCACAACCGCTGATCCGTTAGTCACGTTCTGGCCGGCCAGCGCATCCACCTGCTGGCTTACCTGCTGCTGCGCGAGGTCCTGCAGGCGCGGATCAAGTGTGGTGTACACATCAAACCCGGAGGTGTAGATCGCCGATCCGATGGCGGGGTCAGCCTCCAGGATTTGCTGGATATAGACTACCCAGTGAGGATAGCGAGCCTGGAAGTTGGGGGTAAAGTACTGCTGCGTGCGCACCGCGTCGATCTCGGGCTGGGCGGCGGCGATCACGTCTGGCGTAGTGCAAGGGAGCTGAAGGCCGCTGCTGCCGGTGTTCAGGCAGCCAGCTTCCAGCATCAGGTCGATCACCTGCTGATGGCGAATAGCCGCCCCCTCAGGGTTGTTGACAGGGTCCCACACTGCCGGTGCCTGCGGCAGCCCGGCCAGGAATGAAGCCTCGGCCAGGGTCAGCTCCGAGGCGTGCTTATCGAAGTAGGTCTGGGCTGCCGCCTCGATGCCATAGGCCAGGTTGCCGTAGTAAATCTGGTTCAGGTAAAGCTCCAGTATCTCCTGTTTGCTGAAGCGCCGCCCCAGCTCGGCGGCCAGGAAGATTTCCTTGATCTTGCGGCTGTAGGTGCGCTCGGCGCGCTCCTCCTCAGGGAGCAGCAGCGCCCGCGTGAGCTGCTGAGTGATAGTGCTGGCTCCGGAAACAACTTCTCCTTCCTGGAAGTTGCGGATCACCGCGCGGATGATCGCCGGGACGCTGAACCCCGGGTTGATGAAGAAGTCACGCTCCTCGGTGGCAACAGTGGCGACAATGATGTAAGGCGACACCTCGTTCAGGGTCACCGTGTCACGCAGGCCGCCGTTCGGATCATTGATCTGGTACAGCACATTGCCCTCACGGTCGCGGATGCGCGTGGTCTGGAACTGCAGTGAGCGCGCCTGCAGGTCGTCAATCGTCCTGATGTCGGCGAAGACCGGGGCAGTGACCTGCGAGTAAAAGATCGCCGCGCCTGTGCCGCCCAGCACCGCCAGCACCAGGAACGCGATCATACTCAACATCACAAAACGCATGATGCAGCCGAAGGTGACCTTTGGGGCAGCCTTTTTCCTGGCCGCTTTACGCGGTCGGGTGGCGCCAGGTGGTGCCTGGGTCGGTCGGTGAGCAGGTGGGGCAGGAGGTGGGTACTGCGGCTGCTGCTGGCGCGGCGGCGTCACCCGCGAGCCAGGCCGCTGTGGGGGTGCCTGTACAGGCGGTGGCCCTGCCGGCGAGACGCGCCCGGCCCGGCTGTAAGTGCCCGGCTGGGTATCATCTGCCCGCGAGGGGCGGTGCGGCACGGTGTCCTGCTCGTCTGGCGCTGGACGGCGCGGAACCGAACGCCCCGGCATCGTGGCATCCGGATCGCGCGGCGCTGTGCGGCGTGGCAGCGGCATCCCGTCCGCGTCCAGCCGCACATCGCCCGGCGCTTCGGGGGGCTTATACCGCCGATGCAGCGGCTCCTCACGGGGGGGGACCCCCGGCGTGTCTCCGTCATGAAGGGGATCCGGCACGGGTGGCTCCACAATGCGCCCACTCGAGTCGAACCCGCGCGGAGGAGTCCCCGCCCCCGGCATCGGATCGGTGGGATGCGGGAAGCTCGGGACAGGGCGTGGAGGGCGCGGCGCGGCGGGAGGCTGATCGCCGGGAACGGCAGCGGGTTTTGGCTGCTCCGGGGCCTCCCGGCTCACCGGCGGCATCCCCTGAGGCGGCGTGCCCTGATCGGGCGGAGTATCACCCGGGGTGCGCGGCGGCTCCTGCAGGATCGGCTGGGTGACCCCTTCATCGGATCGATCGTGGCTGGGGAGCGGCACCCCCATCTCCTCGATCTCCTCCCAGCGGCGGGCCTCCTTTTCCGCCTGATCCATGGCGCTTTTCAGCCGATCAAGGCGGCTGCGCGGCGGCTTCTGACCCGGCTCTTCAGTCTCATCCTGCGGCTGATCATCGGGATCAACAGGGTTCATCGGCAGGGTATCGTAATCATCCATCGCTTATCTACCTTCTTCCTCTCCGGTTCGACCCTACTATAGCATGTCAGACCGTAAACATGAAATCCGACCCCCGGCTTGCAGCGTCACCCCCCTTGATCCTCCAGGCCCACAGAGGGCCACGACGGGCCGAATTGTTCCACGTTCCTCACTGTGGTATGATCATCTCATTGATCCTGGGGGGGGCTGCTGAAGGCAAGCAGGCATGCGCTATCTGGTTATCTCTGACATCCACGCGAACCTCACCGCGTTTGAAGCCGTACTGAAAGACGCCGGGCAGATCGGGCAGGACTATGACTTTGTCTGGTGTCTGGGCGATGTGGTCGGCTACGGGCCAGACCCTAACGAGTGTGTTGACCTGCTGCGCTCGATGCCACACCTGTGTCTGGCAGGCAACCATGACTGGGCCGCCCTGGGCCGGCTGGACATCCGCACATTCAACGCCGACGCCCGCCGCGCCGTCACCTGGACGCGCGAGACACTTACCAACGAGAACCTGGCCTACCTCGCCGCTCTGCCCACCACGTTCGTGCTGAATGACTTCACGCTGGTGCATGCCTCTCCACGTGAGCCGATCTGGGAATACATCCTTGATCCCCTGATCGCGGCCCTCAACTTCCCCCACTACCAGACCACTTACTGCCTGGTCGGGCATACGCACACGCCGGTGACGTTCAAGCTTGAGAATGAGCAGGGTGATATCGGGGTGGAGAAGCCCGTCTACGGGGAAAAGATTGTGCTCAACCATAAGCGGCAGATCATCAACCCTGGCAGCATTGGCCAGCCGCGCGACTCCGATCCCAGGGCTGCGTACGCTGTCCTGGATGTGGAGCAGATGACCTTTGAGCGCCGCCGCATCCCCTATGATATCAAATCCGTGCAGGAGCGCATGCGCAGGCACGACCTGCCAGAGCGGCTGATCGCCCGGCTGGAGCACGGCTGGTAGCCATATGATGTCGGGCCATCAGCCCGGCGGCACATCATCGGCACAGCGCACCCCACCATCGAAATGAAATGAGTCAACCGGCAGCCAGGCGTTATTACGCCCCACGGCACGCTGGCGAAACGCCTGGTTGAAGAATGATCCCCCGCGTGACACTTTGTGAAACCCCTCCGCCGGGCCAGTGGGGTTCTCATAGGGCGAACTCGCGTAATAGTCCGGCGCGTACCAATCCTGAACCCACTCGTAAACGCTGCCCGCCATATCCAGCACACCATAAGGGCTGGCCCCCGCCGGGTAGCTGCCAACCGGGGCGGTGGTATACAGCGGGGTCTCAGCAAAGGTCCCCGGCGGCCAGTAGAAGTTGAGCAGGCCGGGGGCAGGCGGCTCGTTTCCCCAGGGGTAGATACGCCCGTCGGTGCCGCGCGCCGCCTTCTCCCACTCCGCCTCAGAGGGCAGCCGGGCACCGCGCCATTCGCAGTAGGCCGCCGCATCCAGCCAGCGCAGGAAGATCACCGGGTAATCATCGAAAGCCGGGTTCTCGAAGTAATCCGGCCAGGCGATGTACGCACCGGGGAACTCGGTGCAGCAGTCGGTGCGCTGCGGCGGCTCGCAGGCCCCATCCTCAACGCAGGCACGGTACTGACGGTTAGTCGTCTCAGTGAGGTCAATGTAGTAGTCATCCAGATAAACAGGGTGGGCCGGGCGCTCGTCGCCCAGACCATCATCAAGCCCCATGGTGAACTCCCCGGCGGGGATCAGCACCATCTCCACTCCCTGCGCGGTGGTGATGCGCGTCGGAAGCGGGGTTGGTGAGGGCATTGGGGTGGGCATAGGCACCGGTGTTGATGTGGGCGGGATGGCGGTGGCCGTTGGGATCGGCGTAGGGGGGGCCGCCGCAGCCGTGGACGCAGGCGGGGAGGGAGCCTCGGGGGATGTCGGCACGCTGCAGGCAGCCAGCAGCAGGGGCAGAAGGGCAATCAGGATGGGCAAAAGCGGGTATCGGGCCATAGCGTCTCTATGATGATGACATCCAGTGGTTGATCGGCGCGTCATTATACCACATGTGCGGCACGCCAGAGCGCAGCAAAGGGGCAGCAAGCGCAGCCTGCTGCCCCCGTGATCGATCCGGATGGCGGCTTACTCACCCATCGGCACCCAGATGTTCTTGACCTGCGTAGCATGGTAGAGGAACTCATGCCCCTCTCCCTGCTCGCGGCTGGTCCAATCCGGGCGTTCCCCGTAGCTAACCCAGGTACGCTTCATGTTGCCCGCCGAGAGATATTCCACAAACTGGCTGCCCTCGGCGCTGCCAAAGTACCACACGGCGTCCACATCATCGTGCTCCACCAGTGTCCTTGTCAGGTGATCGCGCCCGCCGGTGATGATGTTGACCACGCCGCCCGGCAGGTCCGACGTGTCGAGCACCTGATAGAAATCCGTGGCAGCCAGCGGGTGGGCCTCACTGGGGATGATCACCACCGCATTGCCGCGCGCGATGGCGGGGGCCAGCAGCGAGACAAACGCCAGCAGCGGGTACTCATCAGGGCAGACGATCCCGATCACCCCCACCGGCTCGTTGATCCCCATCACAACGCCATAAAGCGTTGTCTCCTGGATCAAGCCGCCGTATTTGTCAGCCCAGGCAGCGTAAGTGAACAGCCGCGCGACTGCCAGATCGACCTCTTCGCGCGCCGATTTTGCGCTGCGCCCGGTCATCTGCCTGATCCGCGCGGCGAACTCATCCGCACGGGCCGCCAGGTTCTCGGCGATGTAATAGAGTATCTGGGCTCGGTTGTGCGCCGTGATCGCGGCCCAGCCAGGCTGTGCCTTCTGCGCCGCCTCCACCGCATCGCGGATATCCTTGCGGTTGCCATCCCCTACCTGACCCACCAGACGGCTATTGGGGCCGCAGACAGGGCGCGTATAGGCGCCGTCGGGCCGCTTCTGCTTCCCGCCGATGTACATCTTGGCAGTGCGATCGATGGGCGGGGCCGCGCCATTGGCGGGTTCCTCCCCTTCCGGCATAAGCGGCACCGCAGCCGGAGCAGGGGCCGACCAGCGGGCAATCAATTCGCTGATCTTCGCCTCGTCATCCAGCGGCCTGACCTTCGGGCGGGGGCGTGCCTGCCATGCTGGCCGCACATACTCGTGCAGTCCCTCACGGCCCCCCTCACGGCCAAAGCCGCTCTCGCGGTAGCCACCAAAACCGGAAGCCGCATCGAACAGGTTGGTGCAGTTGATCCACACTGAGCCAGCCTTGACCCTGCTGGCGATGTCCATTGCCAGGTTGATGTTCTCGCTCCAGATGCTGGCGGCCAGCCCGTAGCGGGTGTTGTTGGCCAGCGCCACTGCCTCTGATGGGGTGCGGAAGGTCATTGAAACCAGCACCGGCCCAAAGATCTCCTCCTGCACCACCGAGGCGGCAGGGTCCACGCTGGTGAGCAACGTGGGCGGGTAGAAACACCCGCGGGGCGGCAGCGGCGAGTCGGGCTGGAACAGCTCGGCGCCCTCGGCCAGGCCCGTCTTGACCCAGCCATCAATGGTTTCCCACTGGGTCTGATCGACGATCGCGCCGATGTCGATACATTTGTCGAGCGGGTCTCCTACACGCAGGGTGGCCATGCGCTCTTTCAACCGGCCGTGGAACCGATCCGCGATGCTCTCCTGTACCAGCAACCGCGACCCTGCACAGCAGACCTGCCCCTGATTGAACCAGATTGCATCGACCACTCCCTCGATCGCGGCATCCTGATCGGCATCCTCAAAAACGATGAACGGTGACTTGCCGCCCAGCTCCAGCGACAGCTTCTTGCCGGAGCCTGCCGTCTCGCGCCGCAGGATGCGCCCGACGTCGGTGGAGCCGGTGAAGGCGACTTTGTCCACATCGGGGTGCCGCGCGATCATGCTGCCCGCCCGGCTGCTTCCCGTGATGATGTTCACCACGCCGGGGGGCAGCCCCGCCTCGGCGACGATCTCAGCGAACAGCAGCGCGCTGAGGCGAGTGTAAGAAGCGGGCTTGAGCACCACCGTGTTGCCCATCGCCAGGGCCGGAGCGATCTTCCAGGCCAGCATCAGCAGAGGGAAATTCCAGGGCACGATCTGACCCACTACACCCACCGGGGCGTACTCGTGCAGCTCGGTCTCCATGAGCTGCGCCCACCCGGCATGGTAGTAAAAATGGCGAGCCACCAGCGGCACGTCAATATCACGCGACTCGCGCAGAGGCTTACCGTTATCCATCGTCTCCAGCACGGCCAGCAGACGGTGATGCTTCTGAAGGTTGCGGGCCAGCGCATACAGGTGGCGTGCCCGGACATGGCCGGGCGCCCTGCTCCAGACCTCGAATGCGGCGCGGGCTGCCGCGACTGCCGCGTCGACGTCCTCCTGCGTGGCCTGGATGGTCCGTGCCAGCTCCTCACCCGTGGCCGGGTTCAGGCTGGGATAGGTCTCACGCCCGTCGGGGAAGACCCACCGGTTGTTGATGAACAGGCCGAAGCGGCGCTGATGCCGATCTAGCCAGGCATTGGCTACCGCTGGCGACTCGGGGGCGGGTCCGTACTCCATCGTCTTGAAGATCTCCGCTACACTCATGATCATCTCCCACACATCTCAGCCCATCGGCATGTGGTGCAGTGCCGCATAACGCCCGGTGACATGATGCGAAAGCTGTCGCTCGATGTCGGCCAGCAGGCTGCTGGCCCCAATACGGAACAGATTCGGCATGAGCCATTCGTCGCCCAGCTCGTCCTTCATCAGCGTTTGCCAGGCGAGAGTCTGCTTTGCCGTGCGGATGCCTCCCGCCGGTTTGAACCCCACCCGGTATCCGGTCTGCTGCCGATAGTCGCGGATGGCACGCATCATCACCAGGCTGACCTCCAGCGTGGCGTTAACGGCCTCCTTGCCGGTTGAGGTCTTGATGAAGTCGGCCCCGGCCATCATGCAGACCAGACTCGCACGGTAAACAGTGCGCAGGGTGGCCAGTTCACCTGTGGCCAAGATGGTTTTCATATGTGCCTCGCCGCACGCCTCGCGCATCTGGCGCACCTCGTCATACAGCAGGGCCCAGTCGCCGGTCAGCGCGGCGGTGCGATTGATCACAACATCGATCTCACGGGCGCCATCGGCTACAGCAGCGTGTATCTCCTCCAGCCGGGCATTGAGCGGTGTCTGCCCGGCGGGAAAGCCTGTTGCAACCGAGGCAACCGGGATGTTCGTTCCCTCCAGGGCCTGCACCGCATCCCTGACCCGATTCGGATAGACGCACACTGCACCGGCAGTGATGCCCTGATCGGCCATGCCCAGCGCCTCCAGCAGATCGCGGCGGACGGGTTGGCGCGCCTTGTGGCACAGGCGGCGCACATTGCCGGGCGTGTCATCACCTGCCAGGGTGGTCAGGTCAATGCAGGTGATCGCCCGCAGCAGCCAGGCGGCCTGCCACTCCTTTTTGACCGAGCGGCGCCCGGTGTGGGTCGCCGTCCGCCGCCTGGCAGCGCTGGTGTTCACGCGGGCAGCGGCCACCCAGCCGGGGTCAAAAGGGATGCCGGGATTTCTCTCAGTCGAGGATGCCATACTCAGCCTTCCTCCTTTTCATTCAGAACTGGTGGGGAAAACCGGGGACAGTTTGAAGTTTGATGAAAACGGCAGAGCGTCAATGCTCGGCGCACTCACAGTATAACACACAGGCAAAACGAGGGGGGATCAGACTACCAGCAGCGCCGGGATGAACAGCAGCACCAGATTGATCGTCACCTGACAGGCCCAGGCAGCCACCAGTCCAAACCGGCTGCTGAAGAAGCTGTATACCCCCGCCAGCACGGTCGTCACCAGCACTGCCACGATCAGATAGGCCGGCTGACCGGCAGCCGCTGGCCAGTAGAACAGCACACTGCTCAGCCCAACCGCACTCACACTGGCAGCAAAGCCGCGCTGTGACTGCATCACTCCCCTGAAAAACAGGGTCTCCGCCAGCGGGGCGACAAAGACCATCGCATAAAAAAAAGCTGCCGGGTCTTCAAAGGGGAAGAGCACACGCGCCGTCTCAGCCAGCCCGCGCCAGTTGAGGATCAGCAGGGGCAGGCTAAATACCATGCCGATCCCCATGCCCCAGGCCAGATCAAGCGCCAGAAACGGGCGGGACACCCGACGGTTGACCAGAGTCAGGATCATCCCCCCCAGTGCCAGTGCCGTCCACAGCACTGTGTAGCGCGCCTCTACACCCAGATAGAGCGTGCCAAAGCCAAGCCCCAGATAGATGAGATAGGCAAACAGGGGGTCAAAGCGGATGCCATCCAGTACCATTCCGGCCAGCGCGTCATCATTCACAGCCCCCCCGGCGGCAGCCGAGACCTGTCCTGTCGCAGGCGTCGCCGCGCCCTTCGGCATCGCCGCGGCCATCGACGGCGGCAGAGAGGCCAGCGGCGCAGCCAGCTCATCGGGGGCGGCGGGCGACACACCTCCCAGATAATCGGTGATCTGAGGTACCACGAGCTGATAGGCACGCGGCAGCAGCAGGGGGATATGTGGAAAGGGCGGCAGCCCCGGTGTGATCGGCTCGCAGGCACGCACCGCATCAACCGGCGGTAGCGGCGGCAGCGCGTGCTCGTCCAACCAGCCAGCCAGATCGCCGCCATGTCGCAGCGGTAGCACATGGTGGATCGGGGCACTCCCCTCCGCATGCTGTGTGAACATCAGGCAGGTGCCCTTTCCAGCACCAGACGGATGGCAGCCAGGACAGCATCCACACGTTCAGGTGTGATCCAGTAATGGGTGACGGCACGGAAGCGGCGCGGGCCGGTCACCTGTATCTTGATATTGTGTTCACGCTCAAGCACAGCCGCCAGCGCTGGCGCATCATAAGGCAGGGCCTCGTCAAGCCAGAAGAACACCATGTTGCTCTGCACCTGGTTCAGGTCGAGGTGGATCCCCTCGATCCGACTCAGACCCTCTGCCAGCCGCCGCGCATTGGCGTGATCGTCACCCAGGCGCCCCGTCATCTGCTCCAGTGCCACGATTCCGGCGGCGGCCAGCACCCCCACCTGACGCATCCCGCCGCCCAGCATCTTGCGGATGTGGCGGGCGCGCTCAATGAACTCGCGCGAGCCCACCAGCATGGAGCCAACTGGCGCACACAGCCCTTTAGACAGGCAGAACATCACCGAGTCGGCGGGGGCCGCCAGCTCCCTGACATCGCAGCCCAGCGCGGCGGCTGCGTTCCAGAAGCGCGCCCCATCGATGTGCAGTCTGAGGCCGTGTTCATCGCATAGCTCACGCACAGACTGTGTGTATGCCGGCGTAATGGGGATGCCGCCCAGACCGCCCTGGGTGTTCTCCAGGCAAACCAGGCGCGTCACTGGATAATGTACATCAGCAGCACGGATCGCGGTGCGGATGTCGGCCAGGCTAAGTGTGCCGTCGGCTTGCACAGGCACGGTGTGCGGCTGCACCCCGCCCAGTGCCGCTGCGCCCCCCACCTCGTAGCGGAAGATGTGAGCACGGCTTCCCACAATCATCTCGTCACCACGCCCGCAGTGAGTCAGCACCGCGGTCAGGTTGCCCATGGTGCCGCTGGCCACAAAGAGCGCAGCCTCCTTGCCGAGCAGATGGGCGGCTATATCCTGAAGGCGGTTGACTGTGGGATCATCCCCCAGCACGTCATCGCCCACAGGGGCAGCGGCCATGGCCTCCCGCATCTCAGGGGTAGGCCAGGTGACGGTATCGCTGCGCAGATCAATCGAATCCATGAGACAGCTCCTGCTGCTATAAGTATAAATAAAACGGCGGCCCTGCGCAGGCCGCCGCTGACTGTTCAGCCGATCTCAGTATTTGCGCACAATCGAGCGATAGATCGCTGGCTGGCGAGTCTGCAGGGTCTGGCGATCCTCACGATGTCTGCGGATCTCATCCAGGTCAATGCGGGCCAGGCAATATCCTTCCACTGGCCTGGTACGCGTCTCTTCCTTCTTCTCGCGCTCCTTATCCTTTCCGTCTGTCTTCTCTTTGTCCTCTTTTTCCTCCGGCTTATCGGCAGCCTTCGGCTCTTCTTTCTTGCGCTCGACCTTGACCGTTTCCTCGCCGGGCAGGGAGGCCAGCACCTTGCCGCGCGGCCCCACGATCATGCTCTCCCCGCCGAAAGTAACCGTCACATCCTCACCCACACGGTTAGCCCCGGCGACAAAGCAGGCATTCTCATACGCGCGCGCCCGCAGCAGGGTTTTCCACTCGTCGATGTCGTCCTTCTCCCAGTTGCCCAGCACACACAGCAGCTCAGCGCCATCAAGCACCATGCTGCGCCCCACCTCAGGAAAGGCCAGATCCCAGCCAAGCATCAGCCCCAGCGTACCAAACTCCGTCTCAAACACTGGCAGGCGGTAGCCTTCACGAAACGCCATGCGCTCCTCACCCTTCAGATGAGTCTTATGATACTGCCCCAGCAGCTCACCATCCGGGCCGATCAGGAGAGCGGCATTATACATAATGCTCTCGACGCGCTCCTTGGCAACCATGCCAAAGGCGATGTAAACGCCAAGCTCCTGGGCGCGCTGTGCCAGAAGATTGGCGGTGGGGCCGGGGATCACCTGGGCAACCTGAGTGAACTTCACACCCAGCTCGTACCCGCTGGTGACCAGCTCCGGAAAGATAATCAGGTCAACCTTTTGCTGGGTGGCGATCTTGGAGATGTACTCCGACATCTTCACCAGGTTGTCCTCAACCGCTCCCAGACCTGGCGCCATCTGAACGGTGGCGACGGTAATTTCTCGCATGGATACTGATACTCCTGTGCGCTTGATTAGGATACCTGCCGGTTGGCAAACTGCGCCAAACTGTAGCCGAATCGACCGGAACTGTCAAGCGCCAGGGGAGACGGCAGGACTACTCGTTTGTAGACCCGACGGCAGGGAATCAGCTCATACGGGTCAGTGAGTCGAGGAACTCCTCATTGTTCTCAGTGCGGCGGAGCTGATCCAGGACGGCCTCAAAGGCGGTGGCCTGATCCATGCCGGCGCCGTTTGGCGGCGGGGCGGTCATCTGGGCCAGCATACGGCGCAGCAGCCAAACACGCTGAACCACGTCCGGCCCAAGCAGCAGCTCCTCGCGGCGCGTGCTGGAACGCTCGACGTCAAAGGCCGGGAAGATGCGACGCTCCTGCAGCTTGCGCGACAGGTGCAGCTCCATGTTACCGGTCCCCTTGAACTCCTCGTAGATCACATCGTCCATGCGCGAGCCGGTATCGACCAGACAGGTGGCGATGATGGTCAGCGAGCCGCCCTCCTCAATGTTGCGCGCCGCACCGAAGAAGCTCTTGGGTGGGTAAAGCGCACTGGGATCCAGGCCGCCGGAGAGTGTGCGACCGCTGGGCGGCACCACCAGGTTGTAGGCACGCGCCAAGCGGGTGATGCTGTCCATCAGGATCACCACATCCTTGCCACATTCTACCAGCCGCTTGGCCCGCTCGAGCGCCATCTCGCTGACGCGCACCTGATTGTTCCAGGTCTCGTCAAAGGTCGAGGCGATCACCTCCGCCTCAACCGAGCGATCCATATCGGTGACCTCCTCAGGACGCTCGCCGATCAGCAGAACCATCAGGTGTACCTCAGGGTAGTTGGTGCTGATCGCGTTGGCGACCTCCTTGAGCACGGTCGTCTTACCTGCTTTGGGCGGCGAGACGATCAGGCCGCGCTGCCCCCGCCCGATCGGGGCGATCAGGTTGAGCAGGCGGGTAGACAGCACACGGGTGGTCGTCTCGAGGTTGAAGCGGCGATCGGGGAAGATCGGGGTCAGGCGCTCGAAGTTCGGACGGTTCTTAGCACGCTCCGGGTCAAGACCGTTGACCGACTCAACCCGCAGCAGACCGTAGTACTTCTCGGTGTCCTTGGGCGGCCTGACCTGCCCGATCACAAGGTCGCCAGTGCGCAGCCCGAAACGCTTGATCTGCGTCTGGCTGACATAAATATCATGCGGGCCGGGCAAGTACTTCTCGGCACGCAGGAAGCCGATACCCTCATCGATGACCTCCAGTACACCACCACGCAGCTCAAGTCCCTGCTTCTCGGCGTTGTTGCGCAGAATCTGCATGATGAGATCATTCTTCTTGAGGCGGCTGTACCCCGCGATCTCGGCCTGGCGAGCGATCTCGCGCAGGTCTGCCAGAGTCATCTCTTCTAGTTCAGCAATATTCATTTCTGTTTTCCTGGGACATAGATTTGTTTGAAAATCATCAAAGTTCCTGGGCCTGCCTGATCGGCTCAGCACAGGGGATCAGTTTGGCGGCGGGCGTGCAACACGGCCCACACACGCCACGAGACAGCTTGAAGATCGTGTTAACGCTATCCAGAACAGAGAGACTTCTCTGTTTCTGGCTCACCCCCTCTTGAGGCATCGCTATCGAGGAGTAGATCGTACCTGGGATTGGATGGAGGACAGGGCTGCATTGGTTATGCAGCACCCAGTCTTATCTCACTAAACCTGTCAGCATGCTGGCAAGCTGATTAGTCGGCCTATACTGCACCAGCTATGGTATTAGCTTAAGGATACTGTAAGTGGAGCTCAGCTCATCAGCCGGTTCGGTAGATAACACCCCGCCTGCCAAACATGGCAGCCTGAAAGTACGCCCTGAGTATATCATGCAGCCTGTTGAGCGTCAATCATCCACCCTCAAAAAAAGCGAAACGCCTCATGCTCTTATAGCATGAGAGCGCTGCGCCCCCGCAGGGCCACCTGTACCACCTCAACAATTTCCGGTAAAATCTGGCTGCCACCCCATCTCGGCCTGCTTCCGATAAGGTCGCTTATCTATGTTTAGCATATAGGTCAATGAACCCATGACTCAATAGTCCTCCTGTCCTATATCCATCAGGTATCAGGCAGGAGCATCTGCGCAGCATAATTAAGGAGTCGCCATGCAGCATCCCATCACCGCCGTGCTGGTTGGCGCGGGCAACCGTGGCGCTGATGCCTACGGCAAATGGGCACTCGCCCACCCTGACCAGCTCCAGATCGTCGCCGTGGCAGAGCCGAATGACCTGCGCCGCGAGCGTCTGGCTGCACAGCACGCTATCCCCACCGAGCACCACTTTCACTCGTGGGCAGAGCTTTTTGAGCGCCCCCGTTTGGCGCGGGCCGCTATCATCGCCACCCAGGATCAGATGCATACCGGCCCGGCCCTGGCGGCGCTGGCGGCGGGATATGATGTATTGCTTGAGAAGCCGATGGCCCCCCGCCTTGATGACTGTATCCAGATCGTGCGGGCCGCCGAGGACGCCGGGCGGCTGTTGCAGGTATGCCATGTGATGCGCTATACGGCCTTCTTTCAGCGTGTGCACGCGATTGTGCAGTCCGGGCGGCTGGGCGAGGTGATCACTGTCTCACACCGCGAGAACGTACTGGCCCAACATATGGCGCACAGCTTCGTGCGCGGGAACTGGCGGCGGGCCGATCAATCCAGCCCGATGATCCTCGCCAAGTGCTGCCATGATCTGGACATGCTGTACTGGCTGATAGGCCGCCCGGTGGCCCGGCTGGCTTCAATGGGCTCGCTGCTCCATTTCACGCCTCAGCAGGCCCCGCCCGGCGCACCGCTCCGCTGCACAGATGGCTGCCCGACGGCAGCGGAATGCCCGTTCTATGCGCCGGACTTCTACATCCACATGCAGCCGATCTACGCGGCCCTCAACAAAGGGAGCAGCCCGTTGCACCGCGCCATCGGGTGGGCAGGGCTGCGCCACCCGGCCCGTGTGGAGGGCCTGGCGCGCATTATCCCGCCGCTGCGCGGGATTGCGGAGTTCAGCCGGGAGGTCCGCAGCATCATCACCGACCACCCTGATGATATGGGTAGTGTGTGGGAGGCGCTGCGCAGCGGCCCCTATGGGCGCTGCGTCTACCACTGCGACAACGACGTGGTTGACCACCAGGTGGTGATGATGGAGTTCGAGGGAGGCATCTCGGCCACGCTGACGATGCATGGCCATTCTGCCGATGAGGGGCGCACCCTGCGCATCGACGGATCGCGGGCAACCCTGTTGGGCAAGGAGACCAGCTCGCAGAGCTACATCGAGATCCGCGACCATAAAGGTGGCGGCGTTGAGCACATCCGCATGCCCAGCGAGCTGGAGGCGGGGCGTCATGCAGGGGGGGATCAAGGATTGATGGCGGCCTTCATCCAGGCGCTGTGTGACGGCGTCCAGGCTCCGCTCACGTCCGGGCGTGCATCACTGGAGAGTCATCTGATGGCCTTTGCCGCCGAGCAGGCCCGACTGGACGGCACGGTGATCGACATGGCGCGGTTCCGTGCAGCAGCTGAGGGCACCGGCGGTCGAACAGGGCAGCCCCGGTGAAGAGGCCGGGCACCTGATCGGCTGATCGGCTGCCCGGCCTCTACCCTGCTGCTGCATTTACAGCGAGCGCATATCGCCCAGGCCCTGCAGGTACTGGCGGATCATCAGCGCCGCAGTGGCGCCCTCACCGGCAGCCGAGGCCGCCTGCTTGGTACTGCCGGCCCGCACATCGCCCGCAGCAAACACCCCCGGCACACTGGTCATTAGCGTGCGATCGGTTACCATGAAACCCCATTGATCGCGCTCGAACTCTTCACCCAGGAAATCGGAGTTGGGTGACAGGCCAATGAATACAAAGACGCCATCCGGGTGCCACTCAACGATCTCGCCGGTTGCGCGGTTCTCCACCTCAACCGCCCCAAGTCTGCCGCCTTCGACGCGGAAGCGTTTGACCGCATGGTTGGTGATCACTTCCATGTCATCACGCTCGGCCACTTTCTCCTGCAGGATCGCGCTGGCCTTCACCTCCGGCAGGAACTCCACAATACGCACCTTGCTGGCAAACGTCGTCAGGAACAACCCCTCCTCGAAGCCGCTGTTGCCGCCCCCGATCACCAGCACCTCTTTGCCTTTGTAGAAGGCCCCATCGCAGGTTGCACAGAAGTGGATGGCCGAGCCGATCAGGTCGCGCTCGCCGGGCACCCCCAGCCGTCGATAGCGGCTGCCGGTGGCGATCAGCGCCGCTTTAGCGCCGTATTCCGCCCCGTCGGCGGTGGTCACACAGATGTACTGGCCCTCGCGCTTGATCATCTCCACCCGCTGCGCCTCAAGCACCTCGGCCCCAAAGCGGCGCGCCTGCCCCGTCAGCCGCCGGGCGAATTCCTCTCCACTGATGCCCTCATCGAAGCCGGGAAAGTTATCCAGCACCCGCGTGATGCCCGCCTGGCCGCCCGGCGCAGCCCGCTCGATCACCAGCGTATCAAGCCCCTCGCGGCTGGTGTAGATCGCCGCCGTCAGGCCGGTGGGGCCGCCGCCCACGATGATCACATCATAGAAGCTGCGCTGCGCGCGGGTCTGCAGGTTCAGCTTCTCGGCAAGCTCCGCGTTGGACGGCTCGACCAGGCAGCTGCCATCCGGAAAGATGATCGTTGGCACGCTGCGGCTGCCGTTGTTGACACGCTCCACATAGGCCATCGCCTCGGCGTCCTGCTCGATATCCACCCACTCATAGGGGATGCGGTGCTCACCGAAAAACTGCTTGGCGCGCTTGCAATCGGGGCACCAGGTGGTGCCGTAAACCACGATCGAATCCCGCCGCCTATCTGCCATGCCGGTCTACTCCTCCTCTGATGCGTTGTTCTGAAAGATCACGGTGTCAGGGTAAAAGGCTGCCCACGAGAACCAGAAATGATCGGTGGCAGCGATCCGTTCCAGACGCGCCCCGGCCAGCTCGCCCTCGACAGCCTGCCCGGCCAGGTTCCACATGCTGCCGGTCTGCTCGTCCAGGATGCGCCCATCACTCAGGGTAAAGGTGAGCGCCTGCCCGTCAGCAATTGGCGCAAAAACACCTGTCGCCCCTACATCCTCTGCCTCTGCGATCACCGCCGCACCCAGTGCGCTGTTGGTGCCGAAGCTGTGGAACACCACCACACTCTGCCCGGCGATCACGTCGTGGATCACCCCGCGCTCGACCAGCACGTCATAGGGATAGGCGATCTGGACCCCGTTCAGGTTGACCCCCACCACGCGCATCATAGCCGGCAGACGGGGGTCGGGTGGGCCCCGAAACAGAAAGGGCTGCGTGCTGCTGTCATAGCCCACATAGGGGTTCACGCCGTACTGCCGCGAATACCCCGTCTCACGCGAGAGGACCGGGGCATCCGGGTAAGCCGCGCGGAACTCGGCGAAGCTGATCAGGCTGGCAGGCACGATCGTCAACCGGTCCCCGGCATGCTGCCCGACGATGCCTTCGCCGGTGAACTGCTGCCACAGGCTCTCGGTGGTGCGATCATACATGATCAGGTCAGAGTTGCGCAGCAGGCCAGACACTCCGAACTCGTAAACTTGCTCACCCACCCGCCGGTCAAACACCACCGCAGAGTTGCACAACGGGCAAAACGTCACCGCCACCGGCACACCACCCACCTCGTCATTGACGATCTCATGCCAGGTCAGGATTTGCACCGGGTAGGCACGGGTCTCTCCGTTCAGCTCCAGAGCGATCACTGGCTCAGTGGTGGCCAGCCATGCAGAGGCCTCCTCCTGACCGACAAACGCCGGTTGATCAAGAGAAGGGATCCCATCACGCGGGGGGCCGCCGGCGATGATCTCATCGTAGTCAACCGTATGGCGCGTCCAATCCGTCTGCCAGTCTGCGGTGAGGGCACGCAGCTGTTCAGGGCGGTCGTCCACGCCCTGCAGCAGCGCCTCATCGGCTGTCGGGCTGGCCTCCGGCACAGACGGGGTCGGGTTTTCCGCCTCGTCAACCTCCTCGGCAACTGGAGCGATGAGAGACGTATCCTCAGAGTCAGGCGGCGCGGTGCAGGCCGCCAGCAGGGCGGCCGCCCCGATCGCGCATCCTGTTACCAACATGCGAGTCAGCAATATACTCATCTGTACCACACTCTTCCTCCACACATCCAACGCTGCCTGATAGACCGGGTCAGGGGGTGCGATCTTACATGGCCAGAATGTTCATGCTGTGGTACAAGAGTCCCGATCATCTCAACCCGGTGACGAGGAAAAGCGATGAAGATACTGGTGGCAACACACAACCCTGGCAAGCGCCGCGAGTACGCCGACCTGCTGGCAGGCACAGGGGCCGAGTTCCTCACCCTGGATGACGTAGGGATCGACACCGACATCGAGGAGACGGGGGCCAGCCTTGAGGATAACGCCCGGCTGAAGGCTGCGGGCTATGCCAGGCTAAGCGGCCTGCTCACCCTGGCTGACGACTCCGGTCTGGAGGTGGATGCACTGGATGGCAGGCCGGGGGTCCACTCGGCACGCTACGCTGGCCCCGGGGCCGGTGATGTGGACCGCTACCACAAGCTGCTGCGCGAGCTGTCAGGTGTGCCGGATGCGACGCGTACAGCTCGCTTGAGATGTGTGGTGGCCCTGTGCACGCCAGAGGGTGAGATTTATACCGCCAGCGGAACCTGTGAGGGGTATATCGGGCATGAGCCACGCGGAGAGCATGGCTTTGGATATGACCCGGTGTTTGTGGTGGCAGGTCAGGGAGGCAAAACATTGGCCGAGCTGCCGCCTGACCTGAAGAACCGCATCAGCCATCGCGCGCACGCGCTTGAGGCGATCAGGCCTACGCTGGCGCGTCTCATCGCCGGGCGCACCGAGGGTTAACCCTCCTCATCATCGCCTGCGGGTGTGCCCTGGCTGAACCCAACCCCCTGAATGAAACCCCGCGCCCGCTCCGTCAGCGGATAGGAGGCTCGGAGGTATTCCCAGAAAGCGCGGCTGTGGCTGCCATAGCGTCGATGCGCCAGCTCGTGGGCAATCACGTAGTCGATCACCCACTCTGGCCAGTCACGTATCTTGTCGCTGATGCGGATATGGCCGTCGGTGGGGCCGCCGTTCGTGCAGCTCCCCAGCCGTTTGGACATATTGCTCACCCAGCGGATCGACTCCCACTGGATGGCACCGTTGAAATAGCGGTGGTTGATGTGCTCAGCCCGCGCCTGCAGGTCGGCATCGGTGAGACGTTGTGCACGGTCCCGCTGCTTTTGAAGCTGCTCAACTACATCCAGCACCAGCCGGTCTACCTGCCGCCGCGAGAGATGCACGGGCACGCGCAGCAGCACCCCCTGACCCTCGCGTGACCAGCGGGCCGATTTACGCAGCCGCTTGTCCCGCCGGACATAGACGGTGACAGGCAGGCTGTCCCCTTCGTAAACCATGGTGTGCTCGTCAACGTGCAGGGGTGAAATGCTCATTCAGCCACTCTGTGATGATACCAGCCAGCAGATCGGGATACTCGACGGGGATCATGTGCCCGGCCCGCTCGATCAGGTGTAAAGAGGAGTCGGGAAGGTGATCGTTCAGGTAGATGGAGAAGCGTGCAGGAGTCATCTTATCCTCCCCGCCGCCGATAACCAGGGCTGGCACTCGGATGGAATCCAGCCGGTCGCGCGAGTCGAAAACGCTACAGGCCAGGTAATCATTGTACAGGACCTGCGGCGGGCAGGCCTCCAGCGCCTGACGCCCCAGCCGCAGGACATCCTCGCCTGTTGTGGGGCCGTAGGCATAGGTCATCACGAAGTCGATCACGATGCCAGTGCTGCCAATGACATTCTCCAAGATGACCGGCGTCACAGGGAGCCGCGCCCCGGTCGAGATCAGCACCAGCCCGGCCACACGCTCCGGCGCATCAAGGGCAAGCTGCTGGGCGATCGCGCCACCCATTGAGTGCCCGGCGGCGATCACACACTCGAGTTCAAGCCCGTCCAGGAGGCACAGCAGATCGGCAGCGTAATCGCCAATGGCCTGATGAGCCTCGCCGCCAGACTGACCGTGCCCCGTCAGGTCCGGGGCGACAGTCCAGACATGCTTGAGCCTGCGCACCTGAGGCGGCCAGTGCAGATGTATCCCCCCGGCGCCGTGAATCAGCAGCAGTGGGGGATAGGGAGACTTCTCCATCCGGTGCTCAAAATAAAAGAGGCTGTGATCGTTCACTGATATCTGAGGCACTACAAGCGGCTTTCTGAACACGCTGTCGAGGATTTGTTATTGTGCCTAATAATAGCCCAGGCTGCGAATGACCACAAACAGGGCCCGACGATCGCTGTGGATGCCGGGCCCGCTGCAAAGTTCATCAAAAGGGATATCCTGCCAGCGGCTACTCCGCTACCTCCACCAGCCCGAACTCCTCCTCGTGCTCCTCGAGCCAGCGTGTGCAGGCCATGGCTGCCATTGTCCCTTGCCCCACCGAGGTAGCCACCTGCCGCCAGAGCGGGTCCTGGATCTCACCCGCTGCGAACACACCCGGCACACTGGTCATCATGTGCTCATCGGTGATCAGATAGCCCGCCTCGTCCTTCTTGAGGGCATCGCCGAGGAAGCCACTGTTGGGGTAGTGGCCAATGAAGATGAAAACGCCGTCAGTCGTGATCAGGCCTGTCTCGCCCGTTTTGACGTTGCGCACCCGCACATGATCTACAACCTGCCTGCCGCCGATCTCCTCAATCACTGTGTCCCACGTGAAGGAGATTTTGGGATTGCCAAATGCCCGCTTCTGCAGGATGGCCCCGGCGCGTAGCTCATCGCGGCGGTGGATGATCTGGACCTCAGTGGCGAACTTGGTGAGGAAAATCCCTTCTTCCAGTGCACTGTCTCCGCCACCCACTACGACCACTTTCTTGCCCCGGAAAAAGAAGCCGTCACAGGTGCCGCAGTAGCTCACGCCGCGCCCAATATACTCATCCTCCCCTGGCACGCCCAGCCGCCGGGGGGAAGCGCCCGCCGTGATGATGACGGACCAGGCTTCATAAACCTTCGAGTCTGTTCTGACAGTAAAGGGTGGGCCACTGTTGAAATCCACCCCAGTCACCAGATCGAATTCCAGGCGCGCGCCAAAACGCACGGCCTGCGCCTGAAACCGCTGCACCAGCTCCGGGCCGGTCAGCCCCTCAGGAAAGCCGGGGTAATTCTCCACCTCAGACGTGATGGCAACCTGCCCACCGATCTGATCCCCCGCGATCACCAGGGGGTTCAAAGCCGCTCGTGCGGTATACAGCGCAGCAGTGAGTCCGGCAGGGCCAGACCCAATGATGATCACCTTCTCCCTTTGCATCCGTGATACTCGCTCCTTTATGTTACGGGGTGATAGTGCAAAACTCCCGGGTTATTCGTCGGATGTGCCGTCAGGCTCTGCCTGATGCTCCAGGATCACGATCAGGGCCTGGAACTCCTGCTGACAGCAGGGGCAGTTCTGCAGATGATGCTTCACCCTGAGCAGCACCTCATCCGGATCGCGGCCCATGCGCAGCATGTCGACGTATCGATCCACATACTCAAAACATTCATCGCATGTGATGTCCTGCTCATGAGTGGTCATCACATAGCGCATCACCCTGCCAAACCTGTGCGCACCTGTCATGAAAAGCTCCGGTCTGTACGCCTCGTGATGGCGCCTGCCATAACCCTGACGCCGCACATTAACGGACTCTTACCCACGCTCTCGCCGCACTGCTACTCCTCACCGAACAGATCGAGGATGTAGTCCAGCGACAGCCCCTCTGCCTCCAGAAAGCGCTTCAGTTTCACCCTGGCGTCATGCACCAGCTTGTACAACGCGTTGCGATTGGTGCCCATGCGTCGCGCGATCTCCTCCATCGGCACACCATCCACCGTATAGGCGGTCAGCGCAACCCGCTGACGCTGGGTAAGCACTGTCTCAAACCCGCGAGTGATCACCGCCAGCACACTCTGCTGCTCGGTGTAGCTCTCCGGCTGCGGGGCTTCCTGCGGCGAGAGGGCCAGCGAGGTGATGGAGGGCATGATCTCACCATCCGCTGTCAGGTGATCCAGTGAATAATCGCGATAGCGCGCTTTACGCAGCTCGCTGATCGCCACACGAGTGGCGATCTTGGCGGCCCAGGTGGTAAACTGGCTTTCACCCCGGAAGGTGTGCAAGTTGTGCAGCACCTTGAGCAGGGCCTCCTGAACGAAATCCTCGGCCATCCGCTCGATCTCGATGGATGCCAGGCCACTCAGATCGCTGCGATCATGGCTCAGATAGAAATAGACGCCGCGCACCAGGCGGGTGCGCAGGTCTTCAAGAGCAGCTGTGCGGCGCAACCCGTCAGCTTGAAGGTCTGCCAGCCATGTTTCGTTGGTTCGGTCGGCCATCTTCTCCCGCCGGCCCTGTACGTGAATGCGATACAGGGATTTTACACCGCCAGCCGTGTCGGTCAATACCCTGTTGGGGGGCCCCGGTGCAATACAGAGATGGGGCCGGTGTCGCCCGGCCCATATCAGTAGTCTCAACCTCTTGAATGCGTGCTGCCTAGCAGCCATCGGCGGTGATCAGAGCGCGCCCTCCATCTCGAGCAGCCGGCGCTTGGTCTCCAGGCCGCCTTTACCCCCATAGCCATGCAGGCCCCCATCGCTGCCGATGACGCGGTGACACGGGATCACCAGCGGGACGGGATTGCGGGCCAGCACCGCCCCCACCGCCCGTGCTGCCTGAGGTCTGTCTACAGCCTGCGCAAGCTGCTTATATGTCCGTATCTCGCCAGCCGGGATCGCGCGTGCCGCGGTCAGCACCGCCCGCTGAAAATCCGTCAACCGGCTCAGGTCAACAGGCAAGTCAAAGTCATGCCGCTCACCAGCAAAGTAGGCCCGGACCTGCGCGGCATATGGCTCAACCGCCTCCGGGTCATGGGCCACCTCAGCGTGCGGGTCAAGGCCCTGCAAAAAGGCATCCTGCGCACAGCCAAACTCCAGATAGACCAACCCGGCGTCACTCACAGCCAAATAGAGATCACCCAGCGGGCTGTCGATGCGCTCCCAGCGCAGTGTATTCCCTGCCATCTCGACTCCTTCAACTGCTGTCTATAAACCAGCGTTATGACTGCGCCGCCTGAGCATGCCAGCTGGCCAGCAGGGAAGCCTCGCGTTCAGCTGTCAACCCGAACCGCCACACATGATCAGCGGGGCGCGTCTGCGCCCATGCCAGTGTATCACGGACCGTATCATCGAGCGAGCGGAAACGCAGCCCTGCGGCAACAGCGCGTGACACGTCGACTGTCTTGAGCCCGATGTGTTCATCCGTCTCTGGCAGATATAACGGGAGGTCAGCCCAGGGGGTTACTTCATTGGCAGCCAGGAACTCCTGGCTGCACCAGGTCAGCACCGCATCCGAGCCGGATACGCGGCGGCATGTCTCAAACAGGTCCCCCAGCGTCAGGGGGTAATCAGGCCCTGTGGCATTAAAGGTTCCACCAGCCTGTCGCTCTGCCATTTCCAGGATCCAGCTCACCAGGTCACGGGCATCGATAAACTGGGTTCGATTGGCAGGTGTGCCCGGAGCCAGCACTTCACCCCCCTGCGCAATGCGCCAAGGCCAGTAGGTAAAGCGATCGGTGGGGTCATAAGGGCCGACAATCAGGCCGGGGCGGACCACCAGCACACGCCCCGGCAGGGCAGCCTCGGCCGCCCGCTCACACAGGGCCTTCAGACCGCCATATGTCTCATCGGTGACCTGCTCCACCATCTCATCGGGGAGTGTGGCAAGCGGATCGTCTTCCGTGATGCCGGGGTGGGCGAAGTCAGCGTAGACAGAGATGGTAGAGATAAACACATAACACCCGACAGCCTCGGCGAGCAGCTCCGCAGAGGCCCGTACCAGGCGGGGCACATAGCCGCAGGTATCGATCACAACATCCCATGTGCGCCCCTGCAGAACGTCAAGGCCTCCGTCGCGGTCGCCGATCAGCCGCTCAATATCGGGGAAAAGCTCGCGGTTGGTCATGCCGCGGTTGAACAGCGTGATCTCATGGCCGCGCGCCTTAGCCGCCTCGACCAGATGGCGGCCCACAAAGCGCGTCCCACCCAGAACCAGCAACTTCATCGTAAGCCTCCCGTTTGCCGCCCCTGCGGACCCGACACGCTCAGTCGAGCACCATCAGCACCTGATTCTGCTCCACGCTCTCCCCGGCCCTGATCCGCACCTGGGCCACGGTGCCGGCGCGCGGTGCCTTCAGCTCATTCTCCATCTTCATTGACTCCAGGATCAGCAGCGTATCGCCCTTCTCAACATGCTGCCCCTCGGTCACCATCACGCTAACCACCAGCCCTGGCATAGGCACGCGGATGACCAGCTCACCGGTCTCCGGAATCAGCGAACTGGCCCGCCCACCGATCAGCTTGTCACGCTCATCCAGCACCCTCACCTCATACAGGTGCCCGCGCATCAGTACCCGGTGGATATCGTCACGGCGCTCCACCAGGGCTTCGATCGACTCGTTGTTCACCAGCAGCGAGTAAAGCCCTGCTGTGCCGCTGGGCGCGAAGTCAACGGCGATGATCTCGCCATCAAGCATCACGTAGCCCTCAGTGTTGATCTCGATCTGGAAGGTGCGGTCAGCCACCGTCACTTCGTATTTCATCATGTCTCCTTAGCGACGCATCTGCCCCCAGCGCCCGGACAGCTTCCAGCCACTGCCGCTGCCGCTCTGTTCCTGACGGATGATCTGCCCGGCATAACGCCGCTCATCGTGAGCCACCAGCGTTGCCAGAATCGCGGCGATCTCGGGCCTGAAGTCGGCAGGTGTCTCCTGCATCGAGAAGCGCTCCTCCACAAAGGCAGTGTCAAACTGCCCCGCCTGGAAGCGGGTGCTGTCGACGAGCCGCTGGTGGAAGGGAATGTTAGTGCGCAGGCCCATGATGCGGTATTCAGCCAGCGCCCGACGCATGCGAAGCAGGGCCTCGGCGCGTGTCTCGCCCCAGCAAATCAGTTTGCTAATCAGCGGATCATAGTAGGGGCTGATGGTATCACCGGTGGTCACCCCGGAGTCAATGCGCACACCCGGCCCGGCGGGCAGCGTCATCGCCGTGATCGTCCCAATCGACGGCAGGAACTGGTTATAGGGATCCTCGGCGTTGATGCGGCACTCGATAGCATGTCCCTTGAACACGATCTGCTCCTGCGTGCGGCTCAACCTGCGGCCCCTCGCCACGCGGATTTGCTCCTTGACCAGATCGAGGTTGGTGACCAGCTCGGTAACGGGGTGCTCGACCTGAATGCGTGTGTTCATCTCCAGAAAATAGAAGTTGAAGTCACGGTCAAGCAGGAACTCGATGGTGCCGGCCCCGGTATACCTCACAGCGCGGGCCGCCCTGATGGCCACCTCACCCATGCGAGCGCGCAGGTCGTCATCCACCACGGGTGAGGGGGCCTCCTCGACCAGCTTCTGATGACGGCGCTGGATCGAACACTCGCGCTCCCCCAAATGGATGACATTGCCGTGTGCGTCGGCCATGATCTGGATCTCGATGTGCCGCGCCCCCTCGATCAGCTTCTCTAGGTACACGGTGCCGTCGCCAAACGCGCTCTCAGCCTCGCGCCGGGCGCTGTTCAGCGCCGACTCAAAGTCCTCCTCGCGTTCAACACGCCGCATCCCCTTACCGCCACCGCCAGCCGCCGCCTTGATCAGCAGCGGGTAGCCGATCTCGTTGGCCAGGGCCTCCAGTTCCTCATCAGTCAGGCTCAGCTCACTGCCCGGCACCACAGGCACCCCCGCCGCCTGCATGAGCTGGCGGGCCTCGCGCTTATCGCCCATCGCGGCGATCGCCTGCGGGGAAGGGCCGATGAACACCAGCCCCTCGTCCAGGCAGGCCTGGGCGAAGTCGGCGCGTTCGGCCAGGAACCCATAGCCGGGATGTACCGCCTCCGCACCGGAGCGCCGTGCCACATCCAGGATATTCTCGATCACCAGATAGCTCTCACGTGCAGGGGCAGGCCCAATGTCATAGGCCTCGGTGGCATAGCGCACATGCATTGCATTGCGATCGATCTCGGAGTAGACGGCCACCGTGTCCAGCCCCAGCTCACGGCAGGCACGGATAATCCGGACGGCGATCTCCCCCCGGTTGGCGATCAACACTTTTCTAAACAGGCTTGAAGTCTCACTCATGGTTGCGTCTCCCGGCGCGCTACAGCGGGATGTTGCCGTGTTTCTTGGGCGGATTGCTGTCGCGCTTGTTTTGCAGCATCTCCAGCGCATTGATCAGCCGCGCTCGCGTCTCCCTTGGCTCGATCACGTCGTCAATATACCCACGTGACGCCGCCACGTACGGATTGGCGAAGCGCCGACGGTATTCCTCAACCAGCTCCGCCCGGCGGGCCGCGGGGTCTTCTGCCACAGCGATCTCATTACGGAAGATGATGTTGACGGCGCCATCTGGCCCCATGACAGCGATCTCAGCAGTGGGCCAGGCCAGGTTAAGATCGCCCCGGATATGCTTGCTGCTCATCACGTCATAGGCGCCGCCGTAGGCTTTGCGCGTGATCACGGTGATCTTGGGGACAGTGGCTTCACAGTAGGCATATAGCAGCTTGGCCCCATGGCGGATAATGCCACCATGTTCCTGCCCTACACCGGGCAGGAAGCCGGGCACGTCCTCAAACGTGATGATCGGGATATTGAAGGCATCACAGAAGCGCACAAAGCGGGCCGCCTTGACTGAGGCATTGATGTCCAGTACACCGGCCAGCACGGCGGGCTGGTTGGCCACGATACCTACACTGTGCCCGCCCAGATGAGCAAATCCAACGATGATATTCCCCGCATAATGTTCATGAATCTCATAGAAGCGACCGTCATCCACCACCATGCGGATCACCTCTTTCATGTCGTAGGGTTTGTTGGGGTTATCCGGCACGATGGCGTTCAGCCGCTCATCTGCACGCAGCGGGTCGTCGTTGGTGCCTCGCCGGGGAGGGTCCTCCATGTTGTTCTGGGGCAGATAGTTGAGCAGCTCACGGATCAATGCCAGGCAGTCAGCCTCACTCTCTGCCGCCACATGGCTCACGCCCGACAGCGCGTTGTGCGTCATCGCACCGCCCAGCTCCTCGAACGTCACATCTTCGTGCGTCACTGCCTTCACCACATCTGGCCCGGTGACAAACATATGGCTGGTGCCCTTGACCATGAAGATAAAATCGGTAAGGGCCGGCGAGTACACAGCCCCGCCGGCACAGGGCCCCATGATGGCCGATATCTGCGGGATGACGCCGGATGCCAGCGTATTTCGCAGAAAGATGTCAGCATAGCCCCCCAGCGAAACAACACCTTCCTGTATACGCGCCCCACCGGAGTCGTTGAGGCCGATAACCGGTGCTCCTGCCTTCATGGCCATATCCATGATTTTGCAGATTTTCTCGGCGTGAACCTCAGAGAGGCTGCCCCCCAGCACAGTGAAGTCCTGCGAGAAGACGTACACCAGCCGCCCGTTGATCGTCCCCCAGCCGGTGACGACACTGTCACCCAGATACTGGCGCTCCGGATCGTCCATGCCAAAGTTACGCTCGCGATGCACCACAAACGCATCGATCTCTCGGAAGGAGCCGGGGTCAAGCAGGATATCCAGGCGCTCACGGGCGGTCAGCTTGCCCTTCTCGCGCTGCCTGGCAATGCGCTCCGGCCCACCCCCTTCTTTGGCCTTCTCGCGCATCTCGCGGAGCTGCTGGATCTTGGGGTCAGGCTTCATGCGGTCTTCCTCCTGTTTGCTCATCGAATGCTCTGCGCACGTGCTTTCGTGTCAAGACGAAAAAGATCAATGCGATGATCGCCCCTGCTGCAGCACCTTCAAACCACAGCCCCCCGCGCTCATAGGCAGCACGGGTAAATATCCCACCCAACGCCAGCCTCAGCAGCAAGGCCAGAGGCACGGCAGTCAGCATGCCGATCCGCGCCCACGGCCGCAAAAACCACAGTCCGAAGGCCAGCAGCACCCCTCCTGTGCCCATCACCCCGTTTAACGCGATGATCGCCGCCGCCGGCAGGGAGAGCGGCAGAGCGGTCAGCATATCGCGGCGTGCCAAGCCAACATAGGCGCTCCCCAGACTGACCACTGCTAGAGATAACACAGCCAGCGCTAGCAGGGTTACGATGGGGGGTCTGACGGTCCTCACCGTTTCAGCAGGGCCGGTGGATAGCGGCCCGGAGGTATTTTGGCCGTCCATCGATCACGGGATCAGAACCAGCTTGCCAAAGAAATCCCCTGCTTCAAAGCGCCGGTGAGCAGCCTGAACTTCTTTCAGTGGCAGCATATCGCCCACGATGGCCTTGAGTTTGCCCTCGAACAGCAGGCCCATCACCGCGCGGTAATCGGCATGCGTGCCCATTGTCGAGCCAATGATGCTGATGTGCTTGCGGAAGATATAGTTGACGCCCACCCGGGCATTGTAGCCGCTGGTCCCCCCCACCACCAGCATCCGCCCACCACGCGCCAGCGCCCTGATACTGGATTCCCAGGTGGCCGCGCCGACGTTATCGACCACCACATCGACGCCGCGCCTGCCCGTCATCTCATAGACGGCCCTGCTCCAGTCCTCCCTGGTGCGGTTGATCAGGTGATGTGCCCCCAGCGCCGCTGCCCTCTCCAGCTTCTCGTCGCTGGAGCCCACCACATAAACAGTAGCCCCGGCCAGCCGCGCGATCTGGATCGACGCCGTGTTAACACCGCCCCCCGCTCCCACAATCAGCACCGTCTCACCGGGCCTCAGCCCGCCCCGTGTGATCAGCGAATGCCACGCCGTGATGAACACCAGCGAAGCAGCGGCGGCTTCCTCAAAGGGGAACCCCTCGGGCAGCTTGAGCAGATTTTGCTGCGGCACCACCACATACTCGGCATAGGTACCGCGGCTGTCCTCGCCCAGGATGCCGCCGCGCCGCGCCATGTTATCGCGCCCCGCCAGCACATTCTCATCCAACGGATCAGGTGAGATAGTGGGGTTGATCGCCACCCGATCTCCCACGCTCACGGCGGTCACACCCGGCCCCACTGCGCTAACCACCCCCGCGCCATCAGCGCCGAGAATGTGTGGGTATTCCAACCGAATACCCGGCCACCCGTTGCGTGTCCAGATGTCCAAACGGTTCATCGCGATGGCCCTGAGCGCGATCTGTACCTCGCCATAGCCGGGCTGCGGCGTGTCAAACTCGGCATACTGCAGCACTTCGGGGCCACCATGTTCGTAAAGCAGAATGGCTTTCACAGGCTGCTCTCCTGGTGGAAAGGGATGGATCAGGGACGTTGCTACTCAGTTAACAGGAGACAGCGGGCAAACAGGTGGAGAGGCACAGTGGTGCCCCTCCCCGGTCTTAGACCCTCTGTCAGCGCAGCCCCAGCTCGCTGCGGGCGATGACGATGCGCTGTATCTCGCTGGTCCCCTCGTAAATCTCGGTGATCTTGGCATCGCGGAAGTAGCGCTCAATGGGCAGTTCTTTGCTGTAGCCCATGCCACCATGTATCTGGACGGCCTGGGTGGTGACCCACATCGCTGTCTCTGAGGCAAACAGCTTGGCCATCGATGCCTCGGTAGTGTAACGCTCGCCGGTTTGCTTGCTGCGCATCTTAGCCAGCGCCGACAGGAAGGTCAGTAGACGTGATGCCTCGATGCGGGTTTTCATATCGGCGATCTTCTGCTGGATAAGCTGGAACTGCCCGATCACCTGTCCGAAGGCCTGGCGCTCGCGTGCATAGGCCACGCTGGCCTCATAGGCCGCCTCAGCGATACCGATCGCCTGGGAAGCAATTCCGATACGCCCGGCGTCCAGTACTGTCATAGCGATCTTAAACCCCTCACCTGGCTGGCCAAGCATGTCAGACAAAGGTGCACGATAGTTGTCAAAGATGATCTCGCTGGTGGCCGAGGCCCGGATGCCCAGTTTAGGTTCGGTTTTGCCACGGTGGAAGCCGGGCTTGGTGGTGTCGATCAGAAAGGCGCTGATCCCCCTGTGTCCTTTCTCCGGGTCGGTCATGGTGAACACCACGATGTAGTCGGCCACGGGGCCGCTGGTCACCCAGCTCTTGACGCCGTTGAGGATATAATGGGTGCCGTCCTCACTGAGTACCGCCCGCGAGCGCATTGTCGCCGCATCAGAACCGGACATCGGTTCGGTGAGCGAGTATGCCCCGATCTTCTTGCCAGAAGCCACCGGCACCAGGTACTTCTGCTTCTGCTCCTCGGTGCCAAACTTCAACAGACCATGCGCATAGAGCGAGTTGTTGACCGACATCACGACGCCATGGGCGGCATCTGCTTTGGAGATCTCGATCATCGCCAGCACGTAGGCGATGGTATCCATCCCCGCACCACCGTATTCCTCCGGCACCTCGATCCCCATCAGGCCCATCGCCCCCATCTCGCGGATAGTCTCCAGCGGAAATTCACCGGTTTCATCGAAGCGGGCGGCGATGGGTGCGATGCGGCTCTGGGCAAAGCGGCGCACCTCGCGCTGGATCATCTCCTGCTCCGGGGTGAGTGAGAGGCTCATCCCACGAGCATGCACATCAGCGGCCATGTTGCTGTCTCCTTATAGATGCAGTTGAAGCTCATCTGTGCGGTAAGGCGCATTATATCATCCCCCGGTGTCAGGGGCGACCCCCTCAGGCAGGCTTTTCCTCTGCGTACCGATCCGCACGTTCTGGCATACAGTAGCGGTCAAACCAGCTCACCATGCGCGTCAGGCGGCTGACGCGGTGCTCCGGTTCCCCGCTGCGTGACATCTCATGCCCGTCGCGCGGGTAACGCCACATCTCCACCGGCGTCCGGGTGCTGCGTCGGATATAGGCGAACAACTGCTCAGCCTGCTCGATCGGTACCCGATAATCATTTTCGGCGTGGATCAGCAGCAGGGGGGTCGTGACACGGTGCGCATAGGCCAGCGGCGAATAAGCCCACAGCTTACCGTAATCCTCCCACGGCTCCACCCCAAATTCGCTGGAGATGAGCACTGGCACGTCACTGGTGCCGTAAAAGCTGGAGAGATTGTAAACCCCGCGTTGGCTCACCGCAGCAGCAAAGCGATCGGTGTGACCAATCACCCAGGCCGTCATGAACCCTCCATAAGAGCCGCCGGTGACGGCCATATGCTTCTCATCCACAAACCCCAGCTCCAGCAGGGCATCGATGCCGGTCATCAGGTCGGGGAAGTCAGCTTCACCCCAGGCCCCGGCGATCGCATCATAGAACGCCTGCCCGTAACCATCGCCACCACGCGGGTTACAGTAAAACACCACATAGCCGCACGCGGCATGGAACTGCCATTCGTGCCACATAGTGCGGGCGGAAGGCCCCCACATCACATGCGGGCCACCGTGGATGTTGAAGGCCAGCGGATACTGCTTGCCCTCTTCGTAGCCCACCGGCAGGATGTACCAGCCCTGGATCTCCAGCCCGTCATGCGACTTCCAGCGCAGCTCGTGGGTGGGCTGGACGATCACCTCGTCAAGCAGTGGCTTGTTGACCCCGGTCATCTGCATCGGCTCATCCGCACCGGGCGGCTGCCAGAACAGCTCCGGCGGGCTAAGCGGCGTGCTGGCAACGAACGCCACCCCGCCATCCGGCGCGATGTCGAAGGCCTGCACCTCCATGCGCCCGGCGATGACTTTCTCCACCGGCCCGCCGGATGGCGCGACGCGGTAGATCTCCAGATCGCCGTGATCGCCCGCCGAGAACAGGATGGCGCTGCCATCGGGCAGCCAGTCGTATCCCGTGGGGGCACGGTCGAACTCCAGTGACAGATCGCGCGGCTTGCCGCCCTCCGCCGGGATAACCGTCAGCCGGTTGAGATAGCGGGTGATGTTCTCGCGCGGCGTGCGGGTGTAGGCGATCCATCTGCCATCGGGCGAGGGCATCGGCATGTAATCTGCGAACTCATCATCGGTGAGCGTCTCGACGACGCCATCTTCCACCCGAATACGGAACAGACTGCTGCGGGTGAACGGCTCGTCAGCAGCCGGGTCAACGGTACGCGAGGTCAGCAGATAGGCCCCATCCGGCGTCCACTCCGGGGCACTGTGATCGGCGTCGATGTCGGTCAGACGGCGCGGTTTGGCCTCGTCGCCGCTCAGCCCTTCCGTCGCAGGGATCACATAAATCTGCTGGAAACGGTCCGTCAGGTAGGCCGTCCCCACCCGGTACGGGATACGCCACACATAACGCGGATCCCAGCGCTTCTTCTCGTCTTGCTCCTTGCGCTCCTTCCGGTGCCGTGCTTCGAGCTGATCGGCGGGCGGCTCCTCCTTCTCACCCCGATCCTCTTTCGCGCGCTCCTCCGCATTCATCCCCGCCAAGAAGGCAATATGCTGACCATCCGGCGACCAGGCAGGATCAGAGGCCCCGTTGGGCATCTCCGTCAGCGCCCGGGCCTCACCACCCGGCGCGGTAAGAGGCAGCAGATAAATCTGCGGCTTGTCATTGCGAGTTGAGGTAAAGGCCAGCAGCGTACCGTCTGGAGACCAGCGCGGCTGGCTATCCTTGCCCCCGCGCGTGAGCTGGCGCGGCTCACCCCCATCAGTTGGGGCCAGCCAGATGTTGCGTTTGTAGCCGTTTTCCAGCGGATCGACTGTGACCTGCACGTAGGCGATCCACCGCCCATCAGGGCTGACACGCGGATCCTCGATGTAGACGATCTTGTACAGGTCTTTGGCGACGATAGAGCGTTTCTGATCGGTCACGAATAAGCCTCCGGTTGAATAGATAGGGTGACGATGCGTTACTTCCAGGCCGGCAGGTAAGCAGACTACCGGCTCACAATGGCCAGCAGATCATGTTCCAGTGAGCCGCTGATCGGGTTCTCAATGATGCGGCCCAGCTCTTTTCCGCCGGGGCGATCATACACAATGAACGTGGGGATGCGGATGATACCAAGCGCCGCCCGGCGTTCCTGATCGGAGGAATCGAACACCTCCCACGTCCAGCCCGGCAGATGCTCGGCGATGCGCGCCATGCGCGGCAGGTTGCGCGCGCAGTCCGGGCAGGTGTAGCGTGACGGGGTGATCACATGGGCTGTGGGCTGTACCAGCCTGATGCGCTCGATCACAGGCAGGTCAGGCTCATATGCCTCATAGGCTGCATAGAAGCCCTCATCTACAGCGACGTGCTGATGAAGGGGAGTATCAGGGGGGCGCATGGCAGGTGGCTTCATCCCAGATTATGTATCTCCAGAAGCTGCTCAACCAACGGCTCGGTACCCTGCTCCGGCAGGTCGATCGGGCCCAGTGGGTCGGATACCTCATCGCGCCCTTGCAGCGCATAAGCCACATTGAGCATCCCGTGTGAGACGGCGTCCAGCTCGTAGCCACCTTCCAGCACAAAGACGATGCGGCCCCCACATAGCTCGCGCGCCATGGCGATCAGCTCACGGGTCAGATGGGCATACCCGTCCAGGTCAAGCTGGAGCATCGCCAGCGGGTCGGCCCAGTGGGCATCAAACCCGGCAGAAACCATGATCAGGTCGGGCCGGAAGCGCCGTGCAGCAGGCCACAGCACTTTCTCATACAGCAGCCGGAAGCCCCGGTTTCCCGTGCCGGCACGCAGCGGCATGTTGAGCGTCGTACCCAGGCCGGGACCGCTACCAATCTGGGTGACAGCCCCCGTGCCGGGGTAGAAGGGATACTGATGCGTGGAGACATAAAACACATCGGGATCGTCGTAGAACATGTCCTGGGTGCCGTTGCCATGATGTACATCATAATCCACGATCATCACGCGCTGCACTGTATCATAAACCGTCAGTGCATGACGTGCTGCCACCCCCACATTGCCGAACAGACAAAAACCCATCGCGCGATGGGGGGTGGCATGATGGCCGGGCGGGCGAACGGCGGCCAGCGCGTTGTCAGCCTCCCCTCGCAGCACGGCATCGACCGCGGTCACGACGCCTCCTGTCGAGAGCAGTGCCACCCGATACGAGACCGGCAGCAGATATGTGTCGGCATCCAGCATACCGCCGCCCTGTTGAGCCGCATGCTGCACCAGGTCAACATACTCCCGGCGATGCACCCGCGTGAGCTGCTCAACCGAGGCAGGCAGGGCCTGAACCGCCATGAGGCTGTCCAGCATGCCGGACTCCTCAAATACCTCCCAGATTCGCTCAATGCGGGCCGCATTCTCCGGATGGCCTGCCAGGGTGTGTAGTCGATAGTCAGGATGTGTGACATAGGCTGTCGTCGTCATAACTCGCCCCTAGCATAACGGCAGTATAGAAGGTTGTGAAGCGCAGCAGCCACGGCTAAAGGAAGAAGTCGCGCAGCACGTCATAGATATCCTGCAGCAGATCGGGCCAGGGGGTATCTGGCTCACGCACGGCAAGCAGCTCCTGCTGGGTGAGCGTGAGCGCAGCAAGCCCCGGCACGGCGAATAAAGCCTGCGCCAGAGGCGAGCCGTGCTCGCCCGCCTCCGGCGACTCATAGACCTCCGGCGGCCCCCCGGCAGTGAGGTCGAGGTTGGTGATCAGGCGCATCACATCAGGGTCCCCGGTCGGTTCTGGGTGGATGTCAATGTACTCGGTCATCATGCCCAAACGGCTGTACCAGAAGGGGCAGGCTACGGGGTTGGGATCTCCACCGGCTCGTTGTAGCCGAAGAAATCCACCAGCCAGCCGTTCTCACCCTCCTCCGCAATGGTGATGCGGATCACGTACATCGTGTCCTTCGCGATCCACAGATCAAGCGTGGCCGGGCCGGGCTGAACCGCCCCGCCAACCAGCCCGCTGATCATCTCGCCATCAGTAGCGGCAGTGATGTGATAGGCCGTAACGCCGTCCACATCCTCTTCGCCGACCAGGGTTGGGTTCTCCAGCGCCCTCAGGATGGCCGGGATGCCCACCTCGGCGTTGAAGATATCTGAGATGCTGAAGCCCGTCAGCTCAACCGGGGTGAAGGCAGCCACCAGCGGCGGCAGTTTATAGAATGTCTCGCCGCCCTGCCATAGCATCTCGGCCTCGGCCACCATCCCGGCGGCGTTCACCCTGACGGCTGCCGTGGCGCTGTCCGGGGCCTGATAGCCTCCCGTCGCCCCCAGCAGCAGCACGTTCATGGTGGGCGTCAGGCTGATGCTCAGCCCTTCACCCTGACGCTCAATAGCGAACTGCACACTGTCGATCCCGGCCATCGCATCCGCTGATTGGGTCAGGATATCGGCTGCGGTGAGCTGGCCTCCTCCGCAGCCCACAAGCAGCGCAAGCGCTGCGATCAGCATGGCCAGCACAGGCAGTCGTCGTGTCATGTTGCCCTCCTCCCCGCGCAGTACCGCGCGGCAGCACTGAAACCACCTTGCATTCATTGTACACCAACAGCAGCGCAGATCGTGCTATGGTTGCTCGGACGGGCTGAACCGCAGCGTCAGGATCCCGTCATCCAGCCGTGCGGATACCACCTCAAGATGCCAGAGCAGGCGCGGCAGCACGATGTTGCGGCTGTACGTCCCAACGCTCAGCGTCAGCTCGTCGGCGGCGCGGTACAGGTCAATCTTGCCCTTCTCCACCAGCGGCAGCGGCAGGCGCATGGTATACCCTCCGTCCGCCTCCGGGATGAGCGTCTGCATCTCGCCCTTGAACAAAATATCAGTTGGGTCCTGATCTCCAAACAGCTCCGCGGCCATCAGGCGCAGCAGATCAAGCCCGCCTACTTCCTGCTGGAACAGGGGGGAGGTCAGCAGGGGCAGGGGATCAAAGCACTCGTGGATCAGGCTCAGATGTTCCCGCTGGGCGTCTTTCCAGGCCTGGAAGTATGGATCAGTCACCGAGTCGGGGATCAGCCGATTGCAGATCACGGCGTCCACCGGATAGCCGTACAGGTTCAGATAGGTGTAGGTGCGCTGCGCCTCTTTGATGACCATGCGCTCGGCGTTCACCACCAGCCGCATCGAGGATCGGCTGGCATCACCCAGCATGGCACGCACCTGATCCAGCGTATCGAACAGCTTCTCCACCGCGTCGATCGACTCGACATCGGGGGCTTCCACCCCGAACGGACGCGCCACAGGGCTCAGGAAGCGAGCAGCGGTCTTCCCCAGCGGGACAAACCGCTCCACCCACCAGCGCGCCACCTCTGGCAGGGTTAGCAGACGCAGCGTCTCCGCAGTGGGGGCCGCATCGATCACCACCACATCATACTGGCCATTGGAAGCGTATTCACTCAGCCATAGCAGGCTGGCCCCCTCCTCCAGACCCGGGAGGATGGTGACCTCCTCAGCGATCACATCGCGGGCGCCGCGGCGGGTCAGCAGGCTGATCATGAACTTCTGGAATGCCCCCCAGTATTTGTCGATCGAGTAATGAACATCGATCTCCTGGGCATCCAGGTTGGGGGCAACCGCGATCGGCTCAGGCCCCAGCTCCTTCTGCAGCGAGTCGCCCAGCGAGTGGGCGGTATCGGTGCTGATCACAAGCGCGCGGTAGCCCAGATCGGCGCAGCGTAAGGCCGTCGCCGCTGCCACACTGGTTTTCCCCACACCGCCCTTACCAGTATAGACAATAATTCGCATCAACCTATCTCCTGAACAGGAGAACGTAAGCTCCGCTCATCAACCAGTGTTCGCTGGCTATCGCTCATGTGCGATGTGCTCCAGCGCCTCCAGGAAGGTGTCGATCTCTGAGAGGGTATTGTAGTGGGCCGCGCCAACGCGCACCATCCCACCGCGCCCTTCGTAGCCCAGGATCTCCATCACAGACAGCGCATAGTAGTTCCCATCCCATACGTAGATGCCCGCCTGGCCCAGCCGGGATGCCACGTCCGCAGGCTCCCGGCCCTGTAGCCGGAAGATCACGGTGGGCACGCGCTCGTCGAGCGCCTCAAGCTCGGTGATCCCGGCGATGTCCACCCCGGGGATGGCGGCCAGGCCCTCCAGTAGCCGCCGGCTGAGCGACTGCTCGTAGCGTTTGATAGCATGCATCGCCTGCTTGAGTGCCCGACGTCTTGTGCTGGCATACCCCGCAACCACCCCGGCAAAATCGCGCCCGAACTGCTCGCCGATCCACGCTAGATGTTCCACGGCGGCGGTGATCCCCGCCAGCCCCTCGTGGTTCTGTGTACCGGTCTCCCAGCGATCGGGGGCCTGGTTGGAAGCAGGCCGCACCTTGTAGACGGGCAGGCTTTCCAGCAGATCGTAACGCCCGTAGAGCACCCCCACATGCGGCCCGAAGAACTTATAGGCCGAGCAGGCCAGGAAGTCAGTGCCCAGCATCTTCACATCGATCGGGCCGTGCGGTGCGTACTGTACCGCATCCAGATAAGTCAGCGCCCCCACCTGATGCGCCATCTGAACCACGCGCTGCACATCGTTGATGGTCCCCAGCGCATTGGAAGCATACACGCAGGCCACCACCTTTGTCCGGGGGGTGATCAGGCTGCCCATCCCTTCCAGGTCGAGACGCCCCGCCTCCGGGTCGAAATCGGCCCAGCGCACCACCAGATCATAATCGCGGGCCAACAGCAGCCACGGAGAGATATTGGCATCATGATCCATGCGTGTGACGACGATCTCATCCCCCGGGCTGAGCGTCCGCCCGATCGCCCGGCTGGTACTGAACGTCAGCGTGGTCATGTTCGGGCCAAACACGATCTCATGGGGCTCAGCGTTCAGGAAGTCGGCTACCGCCTGCCGAGCCTCCGCGATCACCGCATCGGTGAGCTGGCTGGTGCGAAAATGGCCGTGTGAGTTGCTGTTGGCCTCAATTAGATAACGCTGCATTGCGTCGATCACACCCGCCGGCACCTGGGTGCCGCCGGGGTTATCCAGATAGATGGGAGCCCTGCCGCCCGGGCGCAGCGCCAGTGCCGGGAAGCGCGCGCGAATCCGGGCTGTGTCGAAGGTCGTTATGGTTTCACCGTGCTGCTGCATGCTGTGACTGTCTCCTTCTACAGGGAAGCTTATCCATCGGGCCAGCCGATTGCCAGCATAATACCCGGTTTCCGGGCAAAGGCAGAAAATTTGGCCACCCCCGAACGTTTGTGAGGGGTTGCAGGGCTATCGTTAGATTCTTGCCTGACCATAACGAAATTCGCTACTGGATCTTAACATTGCCGGTTGCGGATCAACAGCAGGTGATGTACCATGAAAAACGAAGTCACAGCCGCCCCGGCGTCGGGCTTCGTTTTTGTTTGCAGTCAGGGGTGGGCATCACAGGTCATCTGCCCGACGGCAGCATATCAACCCTTGCAGCTTGCGTATCTCTGAACCGTACAAACGGAACAGTGTCATGACCCGTCACCCTTATATTGCTATTGAGGGTGTGATAGGCGTTGGCAAGACCACGCTTGCCCGCCTGCTGCACCCCACGCTTGGTGGAGAGCTGGTGCTGGAAGTCTTCGAGGAAAATCCTTTCCTCTCCGATTTCTACGGGGACCGCGCGCGCTACGCTTTCCAGACCCAGATTTTCTTCCTGCTGAGCCGCTACCGCCAGCAGACGGCTACTGTGCCATCTGCGCTGCTGCGCGGCCCGGTCATTGCCGATTACACCTTTGCCAAAGACCGGCTTTTCGCCCTCCTCAACCTGACTGGCGATGAGCTTGATGTATACGAGCGTGTATACTCCGCCCTGGGCGAGAAGGTCCGTGAGCCGGATCTCCTGGTGTATCTGCGCGCCAGCCTCGATGTGCTGATGGGGCGCATCGCGCTGCGCGATCGGCCCTATGAGCGCAACATGGATCGCAGCTATATCGACCAGCTCCGCGCGGCTTACGATGATTTCATCGCCCAGTACAGCGGCCCCTTGCTGGTGATCGAAACCGACGACCTGAACTTCGTGCAGAACCCGGACGACCTGGCGAAGGTGACCGAGCAGGTTAAGAGCAGCCTGCGTTACGGGACCTATCAGGCCCGACTCCCCGGTGTTGAAGGTGTGGAGAGCCGCGAGCCGACAGAGGTGCTGCAGGAGTTGGCTCAGGGGTCGCGGCGTCTGCTAAGCCTCCAGCATTTCCATGTTGCGCTGGACGCCGAGAAGGGCTTTAACCCTGACCTGTATTTCAACTTCATCGCCCTGAACGAGGAGATCGGCGAGCTGGCACGCCGCCTCAAGGTGATGTGGCTTCAGCAGTGTCGGCTTGAGCAAAGCGGGCAGGCCCCGCAGGCTGCCCGTGAGCAGGCACTGGCCGAGCACCGCCACGAGATCGAGGAGGAGCTGGCCGATTGCCTCGCCTACCTGCTCAAGCTGAGCAACTATGCCGGGATCGACCTGGAACAGGCCTATTTGCAGAAAATGAACATCAATACGCAGCGTCGCTGGCAGGACGGGCGCATAGTGGAGGAAGCGCGATGATGCCGGGGAAGAAGTTTGTGGCTGTGGCCGGAAACGTGGGCGTTGGCAAAAGCACTCTGACCGGAATGCTGGCTGAGAGGCTGGGCTGGGAGCCGTTCTATGAGGCGGTAGATGATAATCCCTACCTGGCTGATTTTTACGGCGACATGCGCACGTGGAGCTTCCATTCACAGGTATTCTTCCTCTCGCGGCGGCTGCAACATCACCGCCAGCTCCTCGACCATCCCTCATCGGTGATCCAGGACCGCAGTGTCTATGAGGACGCTGAGATCTTCGCGCGCAACCTGTACCGGCAGGGCGCGATGGACCGGCGAGACTACCGCACGTATCGTGGTTTGTATGAGGCAATGACCGGTTTCCTGCCCGCCCCTGACCTGGTGATCTACCTTCGCGCTTCGGTCGAGACTCTGATCACCCGCATCCGCCTGCGCGGGCGCGAGTTTGAGCAGAACATCGACCCCGAGTATCTGTCCAGCCTCAACACACTGTATGAGGATTGGATCGACCATTTCACCCTCAGCCCCGTGCTGATCGTGCCCGCCGATCACCTCGATTTTGTGAAGAACGGGGCGCATCTCGATCTGATCATCAGCAAGATCACCGAGAAATTGTCAGGCAAGGACCAGGTTAGCTTTCTGGCTGAGGAGATTGCACGCTGCACACCCACACCTGCTCCGACACCCTCACGCCCGGAGCACCTCGGCGCGGACTGAGCTGCCGATGAAGGCGAAGAGGCCGGGGATGCCCCGACTCTTCGTTATGTCCCACCGCTGATCAGGGGCGGTAGTCCTCCCCCAGGATCACCTCAATATCATAGGGATTGCCCGGTGTCCCCGCAGTGATCAGGCTTTCCGCTACCCCAAGCTGCGCGGCCAGATAGCGGGCGGTTGCATCTTTACCATTGTGGTTGATGATGATCGTCTGAGCGTAATCGCTGCGCTCGGCATTGCCGATCGAGGTGACCTGAATGCCAACGGCGGCCAGTTGATCACGCGTGGCAGTGGCCAGCCCTTCACGGGCCGTGCCGTTCAGGATGCTGATCGTCGCTGCTTCGGCCCTGGCCGCCTCAACCATCTCACGCATAGCAGGGTCACAGGTCCCCTGGCCGGTCCATACATCCAGCACAAGCCGGCGCACGGCGTTGCGATTGGGCACCAGCACCTGGCTGCCATCCGCCAGGGTCTGTAAATCGACATACTCGTTGTTGATCACCGCAGAGCAAATACGAGACTCCTGGATACCAGCGGCCAGCCGCGCCAGCTCCATGATCTGCTGCAAGGAGAGGTTCGTGCTGATGCCATCAGACACCGTCTCATAAAGCTGGGGCGCACGGGCCAGCAGGTTAGGGAGCTGCCCTGTGCTCAGCACATGCTCGCGGATGGCACGCAGCACCTGCTGCTGGCGGGCCGCCCGGTCGAAGTCCCCGCCAAAGGTTGAGCGGGTTCGCGAGTATTTGAGCAGAGTCTCGCCGCCCATGCAATATTCCCCGGCCTCCAGATAGAAGGGATCATATCCATAGCCATCCGGTGCCGGATAGGTTGGGTCATTGATCGTCTGGGGAACCGTGATCGGGATGCAGCCGATCTGATCGATGATCTGGATGAAGGCCTGGAAGTTCACAATGGCATAATAGGGCACTTCCACCCCCAGATTGTGCTGCACCGTAAGCCGGGCCAACGCCGCCCCGCCCCCGCCGGGATACTGATCGGCCTGCCCGCGAAAATAGGCCGTGTTGATACGATCGTAGACACCGTAATCGGGGATGGAAACCCACAGGTCACGCGGGATAGAGATCATCCCGGCTGTGCCGGTAGAGGGGTCCAGCGTCAGCAGGATCATCGTGTCGGTGCGGGCCGGCCCCTGTTCAAACGCACGCTCATCGATCCCCATCAGCAGCACGGTCACGCGCCCCTCAGACCACCCCGCAGGCATCTCATCCTCAACGCTGAATTCAGGGACTTGACCCGGTCCCCCTCCTGACTGCGGCGGCGCACCGCCCTGAGCCACATCCAGCGGGGCGGTGGTCACCAGCTTCTTGACCCCGTTAAACGTCACATAGCTGAGGGCCATCACCAGTAGCACAAAGCCTGCCAGGATGATGTACAGCGCCCACTCCGGCAAGGAGAACCGGCCCTGTGGACGGGCGGAATGAGGATGTTGCAGTTCCATACAATAAGCCTTTACGTTCAGGGACGGGCGAAATAGTACAACTTGCTGCCGGCGGTAATGTACATATACGGGGGGCGATCCTGGTTATACACACCTGAGATCGCGTCGAAGATCTGATCCTCGGTATCTTTGTAATTGTATAGAAACGTGCCGGTCAGAGAGGTGCTGTACAGCCGCCCACCGCCCTGATCGGCGATGAACATCGCGCGATCAAACAGGCTGAGGTTCAGGAACAGAGCCGTAGGGCGCAGGATAGGCTGGGGAAGCCCCTGGAACTCAAACGGCTCGGGCCTGCCGAAGAAGTACTTCGACACCTGTCCACCACTATGCAGCACATAGATATTACCGTTGCTGTCGATCTCCAGGTCGATCGCATCACTCAGAGCGGGCACCACATCCGTAAAGTAGCGCTGCGGCGTACTGGAGTAAGAATCCGCACCGGCCTGATAGCGCCATATCTCATTGGCCCCGGCGTCAAGCACATACAAATCGCGATTGTGCACAGCGATCGCGCGCGGGTCCTGCCAGGCCTCAAAACCGGGTAGCGTAGTGCTGGTGACATCCCAGCTTGGCGAATAGGTGATCAGTAGCCCGTTGCGTGAAAGGACGGCCAGCACATTGCGCTGAGGCACGCCGCCATCCTCCATCCACACCAGATCGATCAGACCGCCCACCACCTGGTTGTTGATCAGCTCACCCTGCCGGGCGATGATTTGCGGCTCACGGTTCAGCAGCCGGGTGCCGTTCTGGTCCAGATCCTCACGGTAGAGGATGTCACTGGTCGTGTCGATCACATACAGGCTGAGGCCGTTCACAACGGGGCCACGCAGGTAGGCCCCTGGTTCGTATTCCCGCAGCAGAACCGGGCTGACACGGGTAACCTGGTCATAAGCATCCAGGGCAGCCAGTGCCTGGTTGCGCAGCGCCAGCACCTCATCACCGGGCGCGCGGATTTTGGCGGCCTCTCCCAGCAGGAAGACAGCTGTCTCCCAGTGTGGGCGCGCTTCAGCCTGGCTGCCTGCCGCCTCCCGTGCCAGCTCGATCTCGTGCTGAGCTTCACGTACAAGCTGGGCATAGCGCGAGGTCTGCCCCCGCAGACTGTATACCCCTGTGGTGATCAGGGCAACCAGCACCGCTACCGAGACTGCGATGCCAAGCTGCATCGTGGGCGACAGGCTGAAATGCTCTTCCAGCGGATTGGTGGCATCCTGCTCCGGCAGCATACGTGCCAGCAGCGTGCGGAGGCGGTCGACGGCGCCGGCAAGCCCCAGCATGACCCGATGCCCAACCCCCCGCAGCGGATTGCGGGCAGTGCGGCGCGGCCCTGGTACTGCCACCGCCTCTGCCTCAGATGTCCCTTCTTCCGGCGTCTCTCGATCGGCCACAGCCTGCGGCTGCTGCGCCGTTGACGGCAGATGTACAGCCGGCGGTGACATATCGCCACCCGGCAGCGCACTCCGGTGTGCAGCCGCCGCCGGGAGGGGAGCGGCTGCCCGCTCAGCCTCGGGCAAGACGAACTGGATCACCTGTGCGGCAGCGTAATCACCAGCTACCGCGGCCAGGTTGTTCAACGCGTTGTTGATCTCACCGCTGTGAACCGCATGGCGCAGGGTGTCATCAGAGAGGCGGTCCAGGGCGGAATCGGCCAGGATAAGGAAGTCGCCGCTGCTCACCTCGCGGCGGTAATAGCGCACGTCGATATCGGGGTACACGCCCAGCGGGGAGATACCATCGAGCAGCTCATCGTCGCGCGGCAACCATTCCACTGCGCCCCTGGAAACCAGCAGACAGCGGGCCGGGCCAGCTACAGCGATCAGCAGCTCGTGCCCGCGCAGCACAGCACAGCTCAACCCTACCTGGAGCTGCTCATCCTGCCGGACGTTATACTTAAGCGCGCTCTCGTTCAGCCCCTGGATCGCCTTGCGCAGGGCCGAGGTGGCGCTGCCGGAGGTCTTGAAGTAGCGAGTGGCGGTCACACCAATCAGCTCTTCGTAAAACGATGCCGGCTGGCGCTGCCCCTCACCGAGGGTAACCAGGCCAAAAAATGTCTCGCCATCCCGCCCACGGGCAGGGCGGCGTGGAGTTGGCACGGCGATCGCGCCCGGCGACGCCGAGCTGATCGAACGACCGCCAAAGATGAAAAGATGGCCAACCAGGGCTTCGAGTTCAGGTGCTGCCATCGCCTTAACTTCGCTGACTAACCGGACGGCTCAATTGAACCACAAGGATTGTACCTGATCTACTTGCCCGTTGAAAATCGCGGGGCAAGGCAATCACGCTGCTCCGCCTGCCGGCCCGCTGCCATCCATGTGCTGTCTTAGGTCATCGTAGATGGCTTCAAGCCCCCCCCTAACGCGCCGCTGCATCTGTTCCAGCTGCTCCTCTTCCGGAGAGACAAAAAGCTCCAGCATCTCCGGAACAAGCTGCCCAACCTCGGCACGCGGGCGATCGGCGCGCAACAGAGCGCCGACACGCTCGCGAGCCAGCTCTAGATAGCGCGACAGCCGTTCTATCTCGTCAGGGGTCGTGACATCGCCGCGCCCCGGCACAACCATCCACCCGGTGAACGTCTCGCCTCGCAGCACCCCCAACGCCTCAAGCCAGCTCTTGATCGAGCCATCGGTGATGGTCGGAGGCCGATCGATCACCACACTGTCACCGGCAAACACGATCTGCTCCCCGGGCAGCATCACCCAGATGCTGCCCTGCGCCGGGCCGGGCCAATGCCGCAAATGCAACTTGCGCCCACCGGGATGCAGTGTCAGGCTGTGGGAGAAGAAAAGCTCTGCAAGGGCTGGCCTTAGGGTAGTCATCTGTGATGGATTGGTCTCCACATCGAACTGCCCGGGTGGTTGGTTGAGCAGAACGCGGGCCGTATGCCCATGCGCCACAACCGGGCACTCCAGCCAGGCTGCACCCGCCGCACGATCCCGATGGTGATCGGTTAGGATCACGTACAATAGGGGCTGCGGGCTGATCGCCTGCAGGGCTGCCTGCCACGCCCGGGCATCAGCCGGATAGGTGGGCGCATCAATGCAAACCCAGCCGTCATCAGTCAGCACTGCGCCAATGGTCACATCCTTATAGCCGTTTTCAACAAATACGTTGGAGGCCAGTTCTTTCATTGTTCAGTGTTCAGTCAGTCGTCCTGCCGCCCCACGATCAGCGACTCGAGCAGCAGCAGGGCACGATCCACCGTCTCCGGGTCGGCTGGCACACCGCCGCCCTGAGCCATCTCGGCCCGCCCACCGCCCCGCGCCCCGTTCATCAGGGCAAGCCCTTCGGGAAGCAGGGCGCTCATGTCGTAAGAGAGATCGGCGCTGCGTGCCAGCAGGATATGGGCCGATTGGCCGGCCACGCCGAGCAGTACCACCGTTCTCCCTGTCTCCACCAGCCTGGAGGCAAGCGCTCGCATCTCCGCCACGTCGCCTCCGTCGAGGACCTGCCGTACCACGCAAAGCCCTTGATGTTGCGGGGCATTTGCCCGCAGACGGGCGGCGCGGTGTTGAAGAAGCTCGTCGCGAGCCTGCTTGAGCTGCTTCTCCACAGCCTTTAAGTCAGCGCGCAATCGCTCAAGCGCTGCTTCGACCTCCCAGTATCCCACCGTCAGATCGCTGGAGAGGCGCAGCAGGATAGCATTCTTCTGCCGGTAGTCGTACAGCGCTCGCCATCCGCAGCGAAACTCAACGCGCATGCCAGCGCGGTGTTTTTGCGCTCGCAGCACTTTGATCATGCCGATCTCGCCGGTGCGTGCCACGTGCGTCCCCCCGCAGGCAGTCAGGTCGAAATCGGCGATGTCGATCACTCGCAGCCTGCCGGTGGCCAGATGTTCCGGCGCTTTGCGCATTCGCACTCGAGCTTCCTCGCCCGGGTCAAGCAGACGGGGGATGACGGCGCGGTTCTCATAGACGATCTGGTTGGCCAGCGCTTCGGCCCGATCGATCTGTTCTGCGTTCAGCTCTTTATCCAGATCGATGGTGACGCTCTCTTCACTCAAATGGAAGCCCACTGTCGCGGCATCTGCCACCTCGATGAAAGCACGTGTCAGCACGTGTTGGCCAGTGTGATGCTGCATGTGATCGAAGCGGCGGGCCATATCGATCTCACACTCCGCTCGATTCCCATCGACTTCGCTGGCCAGCACGTGCAGCACGGCATAATCGCCCTCACGGGTGATTACATCCAGCACGTTCACTCCGTTGATCAGGCCCCGATCGGCGGGCTGCCCGCCCCCCTCCGGGTAGAAGCAGGTTTGATCCAGCACCACAGCAGGCTGCCCGGCCACCTCCGTCCGTTCCAGGATCGCTGCGCTGAAGCGGTGGGCATAGGCATCATCGTAGTACAGACGGTGGGTTGTGCTCATCAGCCCGGCTCCTGACAGTCAGGATAGACACTGATGTCGCGTGGCCATTCTGCCGCGTAAAACTGAAGGTAGTCTGCCGTGTGAGCGGCCCAGTAGTCCTCAGTATGGCCACCTGTATCATTCACCACATAGATCGGCTCAATGTCACGAGCGTTCAGCCTCTCGATAAACTCCCGCACCCCCACATCAACGTAATCCTGCGCACCGTGATCGATGTACATCGTGAGACGCTCGATGCCTTCCGCATTACTTGCCATATTGTAGGGGTTATACACCGGATAATCGCCCTCATAGAGAAAAGGACTGTGGCCACCCACCCGGTCGAACAGTTCGGGGTAGAGGAAAGCCGTCGAGAAAGCCCAGAAGCCGCCGCGAGACAGCCCGCCGATAGCACGCGTGGCGGAGGTATTCCATGTGCAAAACTTGCTCTCGATCTCAGGCATCAGCTCGGCGACAAGCAGCCGGGCGAAGGGGCTGTCATCGTTGCCGTGGCTCACGTCGTTGCCGTTAGGCATCACGATGATCATGGGCGGCAGCGTGCCGTCGTGGAATCCCGCATCAGCCGCTTCATCCAGCCCCATCTGATCCCACTGGGCGTCGTTCATCAGGTCAGTGCCCGGCACCAGGCCATGCATCATGATCAGGTAGGGGTAGCGCTTCCCGGTCTGATCATAGCACGGGGGGAGATGCACCCGATAGCGGAACTCCCCTCCGGCCAGCGTGCTGGGGTAAGAGCTGAACACCATCCGCCCGGACGTCTCCTCACAGGCGGGGAGAGCACTCTCTACGGCAAGGGTAGGCAGCTCCGCGGGGACGACGGTCGAGGTTTCCGCCGCTCCGCCAATATCCACTGCCTGGATCGTTGAGATCGGTGTGGAGGTGAGCGGTGGCACAGACGGTGCGGCCTGCGCCTGCCCCGCCGCTGTTGGTTGGATGGGATAATTTTCCGGGGTCAGGTAGTAACCCGGCTGCAGCCTGGCGCAGCCGGTCAGCAGGAGGAGAAGAAGCAGGGCGAGCAGTGATCCGAGGGTTTGTCTATTCATGGGCAGCGATTATAACGGTGCGCTGTGCTGCGCGGCAAGCAGGCCGCCCAACCGGATTGACAGGTTCACCGTTTGAGTATACAATATGAACGAGCGTTCATTCACTTAATCGGGGTGTGCCATATGATCGCGGATGCAGAAACCCGAGGTGAGCAAACCAGGCAGGCCATCCTGGAGGCCGCCGAGCGCCTGTTCTTGATGAATGGCTATCACGGCACCAGTATGCGCCAGATCGCGCGCGAGGCCGGAAATATCGCCGTGGGGGGCATTTACAATCACTTCTCCAGCAAGGAGCAGATCTTCCGCGCCCTGCTTGAGATGCGCTCGCCTTATGCACAGGCTGTCCCGTTTTTCGAGTCGATTGAGGTAACCACCGGCCCCCGGATGATCGCTCAGGCATTTGTTCATTTCCAGCAGATACTGGGGGCAAACCTCAACTTCGTTGAGCTGGCCCTGATCGATCTGCGTGAGTTCGATGGCAGCACCATCCGTACCCTGGTGAACGATGTGCTGCCATCCATCCTGCACTTTATCGAGCGCGCCCGGTCTGCTCCCGGCCTGCGCGATGATCTCAGCAATTTCTCTATCCTGCGCATACTGGTGGCAACGGTGATCGGTTATGCCTTCACCAACCTGGTTGGGGCACGCCTGTTTGTGGGCAGCCCACACATGCCCGACATCAACGCCCTGTTGCACAGGCAGGATGAGATGATTGAGATACTGTTGCATGGCATCGCCACGCACGAGGATGGGGCATGAGCGCGTCACGCACGCTTGCCATCATGCGCAAGGAGTTCCTGCACATCATCCGCGATCCGCGCACCCTGCTGCTGATCTTCATCATCCCCATCATCCAGATGATCCTGCTGGGCTACGCAGCCACCACCGATATTGAGAACATCGCCATCGCCGTGTTGGACGCCGATCGCAGCCGCGAGAGCCGCGCCCTGATCCGTTCCTACGAGGCAACCGGCTACTTTGACGTGCGCTACTACCCCGACAGTGAGCAGGAGATGGCGCGACTGCTGGACCACGGTGACGTGCACGGCGCCCTGATCATCCCGACGGCCTATGGTGAGGACATGCTCAGGGGGCGCCGCGTGGAAGTAGGGTTCATCGTTGATGGCTCTGACCCCACCGTTGCCAACGCCATCCTGGCCGCGGCCCTGCAAACCGGCATGGCCCCGCTGCGCCGGGCCGCAGGGACGATCCCCGGTGGGCTGGAGGTGCGGCCTTCGGTGTGGTATAACCCCGGCCTGGAAAGCGTCAACTTCATGATCCCGGCCCTGATGGGTCTGATCTTGCAGTTTTTAGCCACGCTGGTGACCTCGATGGCAATTGTGCGCGAACGCGAGTACGGTACGATGGAGCAGATCATTGTCACCCCGATCCGCCCGGCTGAGCTGATCATCGGCAAGACGGCACCATATGTCTTGCTCTCGTTCTTCGACTTCCTGGAGGTGCTGGCGATCGGGGTGCTGTGGTTTCATGTGCCGATCAACGGATCGATCGGGCTGCTGCTGGCACTGGCCGCCCTGTTTCTGGTAGGGTCGTTGGCGCTTGGGATCGTGATCTCCACCGTGGCAGGCACCCAGCAGGAGGCGATGCTGATGAGCTTCCTGATCCTGATGCCCTCGATCTTCCTGTCGGGCTTCTTCTTCCCTCTGGATGCAATGCCCTGGACACTGCGCGGGCTGAGCTACGCTGTGCCGCTACGCTACATGCTATCCATCGTGCGTGGGATTGTGCTCAAGGGGGTGGGGGCGGCACTGCTGTGGCAGGAGATCGCCATCTTGAGTATCTTCTGTGTCGTTGTGCTGGGGATCGCCGCCCGGCGCTTCCGGAAGAGCCTGGATTGAGGTTGCGATGCCAGATACAGGGATTCCCACCAGCAACCGCCCTCGCGAGCCGCTCATCCAGACCAGCGGTCTGCGGCGGGTCTTCGGGCGCACTGTGGCCGTTCAGAACCTGAACCTGACCGTGTACCGTGGAGAGATATTCGGCCTGGTGGGGCCGGACGGGGCCGGTAAGACCACGACGCTGCGTCTGCTGGCTGCTATCATGGCCCCCAGCGGGGGCAGCGCCTCGATCAACGGGTTTGACACTGTCCGCAGCGCCGAGCAGATCAAAGCACGCATTGGCTACATGGCGCAGGCCTTCAGCCTGTACCGCGATCTCTCGGTGGATGAAAACCTGAACTTCTTCGCCGATGTGTATGGTGTCTCCGGTGCGGAGCGGCACGAGCGCATCGAACGCCTGCTGCACTTCGCGCGGCTCACACAATTTCGCAAACGGCGTGCCGGGCAGCTCTCCGGCGGCATGCAGAAGAAGCTGGGGTTAGCCTGCACGCTGATCCACGAGCCAGAAATCCTGCTGCTCGACGAGCCGACGCTGGGTGTTGACCCCGTCTCGCGCCGCGAGTTCTGGGACATCCTCACCAGCCTGCACGTCCAGGGGGTGACGATCGTGGTCACCACGCCCTACATGGACGAGGCGGAGCGCTGTTCCCGCATCGGGTTGATGTACCGGGGCAGCCTGATCGAATGTGACACCCCGCAGGCGATCCGGGCACTGGTGCCGGGCAAGGTGCTCCAAGTCCAGACCAACAGCCGTATCCGCGCCCGTGAGGTGCTGCAGAGAGCGCCGGGGATCCACGAAGTGCAGTCTTACGGTGAGCTACTACATGTCTTCGTGGATGAGATCGAACAGGGCCAGCAGATTGTGCGCCAGGCGCTGGAGGAGGCGGGCATCACACTGCATATGATGCGCCCCACCGCCCCCCGTGTTGAGGAGGCATTCATCTCGCTCATCAGGCGGCAGGTGAACAGGAACGGCAGCCCATCAGAGGAGGACCGCTGATGGCAGAAACAGCACACCCCCCCGCCGGCGATCCTGCTATTACCATCGAGGTGTATAACCTGACCCGTGACTTCGGGAACTTCCGGGCTGTGGATCACATCTCCTTTCAGGTGGCACGCGGCCAGATATTTGGGTTCCTGGGGCCGAATGGGTCCGGCAAAACGACAACTATCCGGATGCTGCTGGGGCTGCTGCGCCCCACCGCAGGCCGCGCTGATGTGCTGGGACACGACATCAGCCGCCACGCCGAGCGCGTGCGCCCGCGCCTGGGGTATATGTCACAGCGCTTCAGCCTGTATGATGACCTGACGGTCGTTGAGAACCTGCACTTCTACGGACGCACCTATGGGTTGAAAGGGGCACGGCTGCGGGAGCGCATCGATTTCGTGCTGCGCATGGCCAACCTGAAAGGGCGCGAGCGCGAACGTACTCGCAACCTCTCCGGCGGCTGGCGGCAGCGCCTCGCCCTGGGCGCGGCGATCCTGCACGAGCCCGAGCTGGTTTTCCTGGACGAGCCTACCGCAGGCGTTGATCCGGTCTCGCGCCGGGCATTCTGGGACCTGCTGTACGAGACCGCCGCCAGAGGGATGACCATTTTCGTGACCACCCACTACATGGACGAGGCCGAGCACTGTGAGCTGCTAGCCTTCATCCACAATGGACGCATTATCGCCCGCGGCTCGCCCCAGCACATCAAAGATACGATGATGACGGGGCAGGTACTGGAGCTGTCGCCGGACGACCCGGCCGGGGCTGTGCGTGTTCTTGAAGCCAGCCGAAACCGACTATCTCTGGAGGAAGTAGCCCTGTACGGGGCACAGGTACATGTGGTCGCCCGTGACGCGGCCCGCCTCACCGGGTCTATCGTGGAGCTGCTGCACCGGGCCGGGATCGATCCCGGCCCGGTGGACCTGATCGCCCCTTCTCTGGAGGACGTATTCATTTCCTGCATCCGTCGCGAGGAGCAGCAGCCGGTCAATGAATGAGAAAGAAGTGAACGCTTCATCAACAAAACGCAGGATCGTCATGGCAGGTGCGACGCTGCTGGTTGTGGGCATTGGAGCCACGGTCACCGCCTTGATCCTGCGCGGCGATCTCACCGCCGTGGGTTCCCCTGCTGACCTGCTAGGCCCTGCTTCATCTGGCGATCTGCAGGCATCCGGCTTCATCGAAGCGGAGCAGGTGGAGGTGGCCGCCGAGATCGGTGGCCGCATTGCCGATCTGCCAGTGGAGGAGGGCCAGGAGGTGCAGGCCGGGGAGGTGCTCGCCCGGCTGGATGACAGCGTGTTGCAAGCGCAGCGCGAGGTTCTGCTGGCCCAGGTGGATCTGGCCATCGCCCAGCGCGATCGGGTGGCTGCAGGTGTACGCCCGGAGCTGATTAGACAGGCTGAGGGCCAGGTGGCCGCAGCCCAGGCCGCCGTTGATGCGGCTCGGGTGGCGCTGGCCGATGCAGTGACGCTGCGCAACAACCCCCAGGATATACACATCCAGGTGATCGATGCCGAGACACAGGTAAGCGTGGCACAGCAGCAGCTTGCTGCTTCGCAGCTCCAGTTCGAGATCGCCCGGGATGCCTATGAGAGCGCCGTCACGATAAGCGAGGACATTAACGAGTTCAATGCTGCCTCTGTGACGTTTGACCTGCCGATGCCGTTTGAGGTCGCCGCCGCACCCTACCAGCTCCGCGAGGCGCAGGCCGCGCTGCAGAGTGCCGTTGAGGCGCTGGCCGGGGCTGAAGCGCTGGTGGCCGCCCTGAAAGACCTGGAAGCCAACCCCGGCGCCCTCCAGGTGCAGGTCGCTCAGGCCGCCGCCGCGCTGGAGACCACCTCCGCATCGCTGGCGCGTGCGCAGGCCGAACTGGACGCGCTGCGCGCCGGGCCGCGCGCGGAGGATCTGGCCGTGGCAGATGCCGCCATTGAGGAGGCCCGGGCTGCGGTGGGCGTGCTGGACGCGCAGATTGCCCGGATGACCATGACGGCGCCCATCGGTGGGCTGGTGCTCGAACAGACGGTGCGGCGGGGCGAGCTGGCCGTACCAGGCGTCCCGCTGGTGACCCTGGCTAACCTGGACCAGGTGGAGCTGGAGGTGTATGTCACCGCGGCAGAGCTTGGCAGAGTAAGGCTCAATCAGCCCGTCACCATCATGGTTAATTCCTTCCCGGGCCGCCGCTTCGAGGGAGTGGTGGTGCGGATTGCCGATGAGGCGGAGTTCACCCCGCGCAACGTACAGACCAATGAGGAGCGTGCCAGCCTGGTCTACGCCGTGACCATTCGCATTGCAAACCCCGATCATGCGCTGAAGCCCGGCATGCCTGCCGACGCCCGCTTCAGGTCATAGGGAACAGGTGCACCCATGAAGCAGAAGATCAAGAAGCCGATTTTGATACTCCCCCTGCTCGCCCTGACCCTGACATCCTGCGCCGCACTGGACGAAGCGGCGGGGATGATCAACGATGGCAAACCAGCCGATCTGGCCACCGCCCCGCTGGAGGCCTCCGGGTTCATTGAGGCCGATGAGGTCAGCGTTGCCAGCGAGACCGGCGGGCGAGTATCCGAGGTGCTGGCCACCGAGGCCGATACAGTGGAGGAAGGCCAGCCGCTGATCGTGCTGGATGACAGCGTGATGCAGGCCGAACGGGCACAGGCCCTGGCGGCCGCTGTGGCAGCCCGCGCTAATCTGGCCCGGTTGACAGCGGGGGCCAGCGCGGAGGAGATCGCCGCTGCACAGGCCGCCCTGGATGAGGCAAAGGCGGCGGTAGAGGGCGCACAGCTCACGGCCGGGCAGGCTTGGCAGGTAGTCAACAACCCCACCGACGTGGATGTGCAGATCGCCACCACACAGGCCCAGATAGACTTGGCCTGGCAGCAGATCACCCTGCTGCAGGCCCGCCTTGGCCAGCAGGAATTCCTGCTGGGGGTACTGCGCAGCGCCGAAAACCCTGATGAGCATCGCATCGACAATGAGGAACTGGCGCTGGAAGCTATCCGCGCCCAGCTGCGGGCAGCGGAGGCAGAGTACAATGGAGCACAGCGCAAACTTGAGGCGCTTAATGTACAGCGAGCGCGCCCGCTGACTGCCCTGGCACAGGCACGGGCAGCACAGGCGCAAATCCCCGTGGCCGAGGCGCGTGTCCAGATCGCACAGGCGCAGTATGACTTGCTGGTCAACGGCCCAACACCTGAAGAGATCGCAATCGCAGAGGCACAGGTCAGGCTGGCCGAAGCCCGCGTTGGCCTGATTGATGCGCAGATCGACCGGCTCACGCTGTACGCGCCAGCGGCGGGTGTGATCACCACCCGCTCGATCAGCGTCGGGGAGACAGCCTCGCCCGGCGTCCCGTTGATGACCATCGCCAACCTGGATGTGCTGCGGCTGGTGGTTTACATCCAGGAGCCGCAAATTGGGCGTGTGCGGCCCGGTGCGGAGGCGGTGATCCGGGTGGACGCTTATCCGGGCCGCCGCTTCGAGGGAATGGTGGTGCGAATCGCCGATGAAGCAGAGTTCACCCCGCGCAGCGTGCAAACCAGCGAGGATCGGGCCAGCCTTGTCTTCGCTGTCGAGATCACCCTCGACAACCCGGACGGCCTGTTGAAACCCGGTATGCCCGCTGATGTTGTCATCGAAGGCTGAAATCCACCCAACAGGCCCGCCGCCTCGCTCGAAATGAGGCGGCAGCCTCGCTATAATCAGGCTGTCTTTGAGCCTTTCAAGATACTCAACAAGGAGAGACATCGCTAATGGAATACCGCCGAGTGGGCAGCTCTGGCTTGAAAGTCAGCGAGCTCAGCCTGGGAGGATGGACGACGTTTGGTGGCAGCGTAACCGACAGACGGCTGGTGCGCGACATCATCGTCAGGGCCTACGACAGCGGCATCAACTTCTTCGACATCGCCGACATCTACGCGCTGGGCGAATCCGAGCGCATGATGGGCGAGGTATTGAAGCTCTTCCCCCGTCACACACTGGTGATCTCCACCAAGGTCTTCTGGCCGATGAGCGATGACCCCAATGACCGCGGGCTTTCGCGCAAACACATCATGGAGTCGATCGATCGTTCGCTCATGCGTATCGGCACCGACTACGTCGACATCTACTTCTGTCATCGCTATGATGAGAACGTGCCTCTGATCGAAACGATCCGTGCTATGGACGACCTGATCCACCAGGGTAAGGTGCTGTACTGGGGGACCAGCGAGTGGTCAGCAGCACAAATCCAGGATGCGCTCGATCTGGCAGAGCGGTACAATCTACATCCCCCGGTGGTTGAGCAGCCGCAGTACAACCTGCTGGTCCGCAAGCGCATGGAGGAGGAGATCATCCCCAAAGCCAGGGAGGCTGGGCTGGGGCTGGTGACCTGGAGCCCGTTAGCCAGCGGGCTGCTGACCGGCAAATACGACGATGCGCTTCCTGAGGATTCACGGCTAGCTCGCATCGACTGGCTGCGCGAGTCGGTGCTCAAAGAGGAGTCGCTCGCCAGGGTGCGCCGCTTCAAGCCGGTGGCTGAGCGGCTGGGCGTCAGCCGGGCCGAGCTGGCAATCGCCTGGGCGCTACGCGATGAGGCTATCAGCAGTGTGATCACCGGCGCAACCCGCGTGGAGCAGCTGGAGAGCAACCTGAAAGCCGCCGAGCTAAAGGCGCGCCTGACCGATGAGGTGTTGGCCGAACTGGATGCGATCTTCTCTTAAGGGTGGTCGGGAGGGGCGGTGCCCACATTACGTGTCAACGACTTGGAGATGTTCTACCGTGAGCGCGGGGACGGGCCAACCGTCGTCGCGCTGCACCCGGCCACCGTCAGTGGCGCTGAGATGGGCTGGCTGGCCGGGTTCATTACCCATGAAGGGTTTAACGTGGTCATCCCCGATCAGCGCGGCCACGGACAGACGACCAACCCTGCCCCTGACCTGCACCTGCCCCGCCTGGTAGATGATCTACTGGAGTTCGTCTATCTGCTAGGCCGCACGCCCCTTCATGGCGTGGGATACAGCATGGGCGGCGTGGTGATGCTGTATGCAGCTGCCCGCCGCCCCGATCTGTTCCGGTCACTGGTGCTGCTTGGTATGAACTACCGCGCCCCGTCAGCGGCACGCTTGAACCGCGTCCTGGGGCCGCCTGAGGAACGCAGCGACCTCGTGCGGCAGGCATTCGACCCGGATCGCGGCATCCTGCACGGCTGGGACGCCAACCTTGAGGCGTTTCGCCCCATTGCCTGCCGGGTGCTGATCATCAGCGGCGACCGCGACGAGTTCAACGATGCGGAGGATAACCTCGCACTGTACCGCACCCTGACCAATGCCGAGATCTGCATGGTGCCCAACTGTGGTCACTTTGACCTGGTGAACCACACAGTTGTCACAGCGGCCGTGCGCGATTTTTACCTGCGGGTGCCGCGCTGATCCGGGCATCGGTGACAAGACGGGGGATCTGATCCCCTCCGTTTCTATTCCTGTTCCCGCTCCCCTCTGGATAGCCCGTTGAAGTAGTCACATTCCGCCTGAAGCACACAAACCGAGCACTTCGGGCTGCGCGCGCTGCACACCTCGCGGCCATGCTGGATGAACTGCAGGTGCGAGGCGTAATAATCCTCAGGGGGCACAATTGCCTCCATGATCTCATGGGCCTTCTCGGCACTTGCCTTCCCATCCACCAGCCCCAACCGCCGCGTCACGCGGTGCACGTGGGTATCAACCGGGTAGGCCGGGCGGTTCATCGAGAACAGCAGGATGATGGCCGCCGTCTTGGGGCCGATGCCGTTGATCGATGTCAGCCACTGCTTGGCCTCCTCCACGCTCATCCCCTCCAGATGATCGAGCGTGATACGGCCCTGTGTCCCAGTCAGATAGCGCAGGGCAGCCTGAATGCGCGGGCCTTTCTGGTTGGCCAGCCCTGAGGAGCGGATTGCGTCGATCACCTCCTCCGGAGGGGCGTCACGCACTGCCTCCCACGAGTCAAAGCGTGCCTTGAGTGACTCAAAAGCGCGAAAGCTATTATGGTCTGACGTGTTCTGCGAGAGAAACGTCAGCACCATTTCATCAACCGGGGGGTAATGCTGCCGCCAGGTGGGGCAGCCGTATTCCTCATTCAGCGCCTTGGCGATGCGCCGGTATTTCTCGCGCAGGGCCTGCAGGTCATCCTTCATGAAGCCACCTTCTCGTTTGATGCAACCAGTATACCCCTGAGTATAGCGCGTGCCCGGCGTTTAGCAGGCCAGGCCGGCCCAGCAGGGGGCGCTATCCTTGAGGCACACATTATGCTAGACTGAATGTGGGCTGATAAAACTGCCTAAAAATGGAGGAGCTCAGATATGGATCGCCACAAGCCCCTGATCATCATCTTAGTGGTTCTTCTGCTTGCCAGCCTCGCCTGTAATCTGCCCCTGGGCAGGGGTGAGGAGACCACACCGACCGCACCCGCCGCCGATAAGCCAGTGGTGACAATCACCGCGCCGCCCAGCGGGGCTGAGGTGCAGGTAGGGCAGGAGGTAGCTGTCCAATCCACCGCCACTGATACGATGGGCGTGGTGGGGGTTGAACTCCAGGCGAACGGGACCCGCGTGCGCATCGACACCACCCCCGACAGCACCCCCCAGCTTTCATTCTCATTGCTGCAGTCATGGGTGCCTGCCGTGGTGGGAGAATACACTCTCTCGGTAATCGCCTACCGCGCTGACGGCACGGCCAGTGACCCGGCCAGCATCGCGGTCAGGGTGGTACAGGCGCAGGAGGGAGCAGCTGGCACTGCTCAGGCCACCGGGGCCTGTATGGCACGCCCCAACACAGACCTGAACGTTCGCTCCGGGCCCGGCACGGCCTATCCCATCCTGGGGGTGCTGACGCTGGGCAGCGAGCGCGAGGTGACAGGGCGCGATGAGGGCGCCTTCTGGTGGCAGATCGCATATCCGGCGGGGCCGGGTGGGCGCGGCTGGGTCTCGGCCCCATATACCACACTCAGCGGCGACTGCACTGCTATCCCAGTCGCGGCCTATGCGCCTCCGCCTGCCACAGCCGCCCCTACCGCAATGCCCACCAGTGAGGCCACCGTAGCACCCTCTGCACCGACGAACACGCCCACCCCGCCCGATCTGATCGTCTCGGCGATCACGATGCCGGGTACTATCCTGCTGCCTCTTACGGTCCCAACTGAGGCGACGGTGACAATCCAGGTCACGGTGCAGAACGTGGGCGGCACAGCGGCGACGGGCTTTAACACAGTGCTGCGTCCGGAGGGAACGTTCCCTCTCTCGCCATCGGTGAGTCTGGGCCTGATCGCGTCGCTGGGGCCGGGAGAGAGCTTCACCTATACAGTGGAGCACACCTATACCTCGGTCGGATCGTACACGGTCGAGGCCGTTGTCGATCCAACAGATGCAGTGGACGAGAGCGATGAGGGCAACAACGTTCGCACGCTGGCCATCCAGGTGTCTCAGCTAAGCATCATCATCACACCGCTGGTGCCTATCCAGCCTATCCAGCCCATCCTGCCTATCGTGACACCGTAAGGCAGAGGCGTTCAACGGGGGCGTCCCGTGCGCCCCCTTCATCATCAAGGTATTGATCCGTAGGTGTGTACTGCCGGCAGAGGCCGGGATCGTTGGTTTACTTTACTGTGTTTCTGCAGAGGGGGCAGAACATGACCACGCGCCAGCCGTCACCCGCCTCACCCGATGAGGCCTTTGATTTTGTCATTGTCGGGTCAGGGTTCGGGGGAAGTGTCTCCGCGATGCGTTTGGTGGAGAAGGGGTACTCGGTGCTTCTGCTCGAACGTGGCAAACGCTTCCGGGATGAGGACTTCGCCAAAACTAACTGGAACATCTGGCGTTTCCTGTGGCTGCCTGCGCTGCGATGCTTTGGCATCCAGCAGATCTCGCTGCTGAATGACCTGCTGGTACTGCATGGCAGCGGTGTAGGGGGCGGTAGCCTGGTATATGCTAATGTGCTGATGGAGCCCTCGGACAGGATGTTCGAGGCACCTGCCTGGAGCCATCTGGCCGACTGGAAAACGGTGCTGCGTCCGCATTATGAAACCGCCCGGCGCATGCTGGGAGTAACGCCCAACCCGCAGCTGTGGCCTGTGGATGAGGCTCTGCGTGAGGTTGCCGCTGAGTATGGGCGCGCACACACTTTCCGGCCTACCAGTGTCGGGGTGTTCTTCGGCGAGCCGGGCCGCGAAGGTGAGTTGGTTCCTGACCCCTACTTCGGGGGCCACGGACCTGAGCGCCGGGGCTGCATCCAGTGCGGCGGCTGCATGGTTGGCTGTCGCCATAACGCCAAGAACACGCTGGTCAAGAACTACCTGTATTTTGCGGAGAAATGGGGGGCGCAGATCACCCCGGAGGCAGAGGTGATCGACATCCGCCCCCTGCCGGAGGGGCAGGCTGACGGCGCCCGATATGAAGTGGTCTACCGCCGCTCCACGGCGCTGCTGTTCCGGAGGCTCAGACGGGTTCGGGCACGGAGCGTTGTGCTCTCCGCCGGCACAATGGGGACCAACAAGCTACTGTTTCGCTGCCGCGATGTCACCCGCAGCTTGCCCCATATCTCCCCGTGTCTGGGTGACCTGGTGCGCACCAATAGCGAGGCGCTGCTGGGGGTGACGGGGCGGGATGCGCGTATCATCCATTCTGATGGTGTAGCCATCACATCGGTATTCATGGCTGACGAGGTCACGGCGATTGAGCCAGTACGCTATCCGACAGGGTCGGGCTTCATGCGGACGCTGGCCGCCCCCCTGATCGATGGGATGGGGCTGTCGCGCCCGGCCAGGCTGTTGAAGGTGCTATGGGAAGTGCTGCGCCACCCGATCGACTTCCTGCATGCCAAGTTCTTCGCACGGTGGGCGAAGTTCAGCACGGTGATCCTGGTGATGCAAACCGAGGACAACCTGGTGCGCTTCCGGCCGGGACGCAACCTGTTCACGCTGTTCAGGTGGGGGCTGGTGGCAGTGCGTGATGACGAGAGGCCGGTTGAGGCCGAGATCCCCATTGGGCATGCGGTGACGCGCAGGCTGGCCCACCGCATTAACGCCGTGCCGCAGGGGGCGTTTACTGAGAGCCTGCTCAACATGCCGGCCACCGCGCACATCCTGGGCGGTGTGCCGTTTGGCCGCGACGCCGGGGAAGGAGTGATCGGGCTGAACTGCGAGGTGCACAATTATCCCGGGCTGTATGTTGTTGATGGGTCGATCATGCCGGCCAACCCCGGTATCAACCCCAGCCTGACCATCACTGCGCTGGCGGAATACGCCATGAGCCTGATCCCTCCGCGCGAGGAGGCCGAGGTGCGCGAGCCGCCGGGCGTCCGTGAAGCGCAACCTGCGCCCGGCTCTCGCCCCACATAAGCTAATAAAAGCAAAGGCGGGGGAGGTGCACTCCCCCGCGACTTAATTTTGGCACAGTTGGTCAGACGCTTTACACACCACCGCTGCGCTTCTTGGTCGCCTCAACCAGGGCGCTGATGATGTCGATCGGCAGCGGGAAGATGATCGTGCTGTTCTTTTCTGCCGCGATCTCGTTCAGCGTCTGCAGGTAGCGGAGCTGCAGTGCCGCTGGCTCCGTGGAGATGGTGGCAGCCGCTTCACGAAGCTGCTGGGCCGCCTGGAACTCGCCCTCAGCGTGGATGATCTTGGCGCGCTTCTCGCGCTCGGCCTCAGCCTGACGCGCCATCGCGCGCTGCATGGTGGGTGGTAGCTCTACGTCCTTGATCTCCACCAGGCTGACTTTGATACCCCACGGTTCGGTCTGCTCATCGATGATGCGAGCCAGTTTCTCATTAAGCCGCTCGCGCTCGGCCAGCAGCTCGTCCAGCTCGGCCTCGCCGATCACGCTGCGCAGCGTGGTTTGCGAAATCTGCCAGGTGGCGCGGCGGTAATCCTCAACCTGCACCACCGCACGTTCCGGGTCTACCACGCGAAAGTAGGCTACAGCATTCACCTTGACGGTAACGTTATCGTTGGTGATGGCTTCCTGGGTGGGCACATCAAGCGTGACAACACGCATATCGATCTTCACCATGCGCTCGATGATGGGGATGAGCAGGATCAGACCGGGACCACGGGCACCCACCAGGCGGCCCAGGCGGAAGACGACGCCGCGCTCATATTCCTGTACAATACGCACTGCCGAGGAGAGCAGCCCAACGCCGACGACCAGCAGGCCGACCACGATACAGGCTATGACTCCAAGCGTTCCTTGCATATCGATCTCCTTATGCCTATGCAGTATCGACAATGACCGGCCAGGTGTGTGATGCCCGGACTATCCTCATTATATAGGCTAATGGTCCGGCGCGTCCACCCGAATAAGTGGGGCTCAATCCTGTAAGGGGGCAGGTTCGCCCTGATCGACAGACAGGACTGCCTGCACCTCACCGGTCGATGGACGCCGCAGCCGCCACAGCGCGATCGGCACCGTCAGGGCGATGACCACCGCCGAGATCCACATCGGCGCCTGTGGCGCGACACCTTCATACAGCAGGCCCCCGAGATACGGTGAGGGGATGGCCACAATCCCCAGTGCAGACCAGAACAGCCCATATGTCATCCCCAGCGAGCCTCTGGGCACGGCCTTGCTGAGCAGCGACGAGAATGCCGGTGAAACCAGGGCCCCCGCGATGCCGAACAACGCGAATGCCACCGCAAACCCGGCCGTCGTGGGCCAGAAGATCATCACCATCAGCGAGATCGACGAGATACCGCCGCCCAGTGCGATCCCCCAGTGCTCACCGTGCCGATCGGCCAGCATGCCGCCGGGCACCATCGCCAGGACAGTGACCACCGTCATCCCCGAGAACAGCAGGCCGTAGACACTCTCTGACTGCCCCCCCAGCCGGGTGACATAATCGGGGAGAAAGGGCATCATGAGCTGGGCGCTGGCATCGCGCAGTCCATCCACCACAAAAAGCCAGGTGACCAGCCCGCCGGCGATGATGATACCGACCAGGGCCTTCAGGTCGCGGCCCAGGTGGCTCTGCCTGAGATCCCCCAGAACAAACCGCCGCCCCCGCGCGATCCATAGCCGCATGACCGTGGCGATTACAAAGATGCCGGTCGCCACCCACATCATGACCGTATAGCCGTAGTACTCGACCAGCAGGCCGCCCATGATCGGGCCGATGATCTGGCAGGTCAGGAACAGCCCTTCCACCAGACCAAAGGTGCTGCCCACCGCCCCCTCAGGCGCGGACTCGGCGGTGAAGGCCTGGAAGCTCGGTGCAACCAACGCAGACCCCGCCGCCCCGAACACTGCCCCGATCATGGCCCAGCGCCAATCTGCTGCCAGCGTATAGCCAAGATAGGCAACCAGCCCAAACAGGCTGCCCACAGCGATCGTCTGCAGGCGGCCCAGGTTATCTGACACCCAGCCGCCCCCCACACGAAACAGAATCGACATGACCGTTTGCAGGGTAAAGAACACGCCGATGTCCTGAATGGTTGCCCCCAGCGACCCCAGATAGAGCGCCTCAAAGGGGAAGAACATGTTGCCGGTGATATTGGCGACGATCATCGTCAGGGTCATCACCAGCAGATCGCGCGGCATATCGCGGAGTTTCATAACCTGTGCGCCTTATACTGAGTGCAAAATACAACAGACAGGAAACCGCCCGGCAGTTGACAGGGCGGGGCACTGACCGTACAGTTACTATCCGTATATACGCATCCTGACTCCATTCTGTTCCGGGGTGACTATGGCGGATTTCCTGGCTGTGATCGAGCTTGAGGTCCTTTTCATCGCCGCCCTGCTGCTGCCCCTGCTGGTGCAGCTCAGCCTGATCTTCCTCATCAGCCGCGCCCTATGGAGCTTTACCGGACGTGTATATGGCCGCGGTCTGTGGGCGCTGCTGGCCGGGCCAGGCGTCATCATTCACGAGCTGAGTCACGCGATGGCCTTTCTGCTAACCGGGGCGGGGGTCAGGCGGATGGTGCTCTTTGCACCGCGCGGCCTGCCTGAATACGGGGGCGCAACAGGGGTGGTGGTCCCAGCGCGAAACCCTGGCACGCTCAGCAGGCTGGTGGCATCCATTGCACCTTTCTTTGGTTGCTCGCTGGTGGCATGGCTGACGCTGCGACTGCTGCTACCGGCGTTGATGGTCGATCCGCCGGACTTCGCGCTGATGCCGGATGACCTCGCTGATGGGGGTGCAGTCCGGGCGATGCTCGCGATGATCATCGGCTATCTCCGCGAGATGATCGCCGCCGTTACCCGGCTCAGCTGGGCCGACTGGCGCACCTACCTTGCACTGTTCCTGGGGGCCTCCCTGGGCATGGGGGCCGCCCCAAGCACAGAGGATTTGAAACTGTTCCTGCCCGCGCTGGCAATTCTGCTGGTGCTGCTGCTGCCCATCTTCGCCCTGATCCAGCTTTTTCTCGACCCGCAGGGGGTCCTGCTAGGCACGCAGGCTGCCCTGAGCCTGATCATCCTGCCTGTCGGCAGCGCATTGAGCTATGCGACTCTGTTCGCCCTGCTCGCACTGGCGATCCTGCTGCTGCTGGCCCCATTCCGCCGTCTTTGGCGTTGAACGGGCTACAGCCTACTCCACAAAGATCTCGACGCGTTCACTGCCTTCCTCGTCCTCAACGTCGACGATCTTGCCGCGCATCCCGCTTTTGATGGCCTCCATGATCTCCTCGAAGTCCAAGCCCTCCAGCTCCGGGGCAAACCGTGCCCCCATGCGCATACCAACATTGATCAGGCTCATCGGCAAATTGATGTTCGCCTTGACCCGGCCCGAGTCAGTGCTGGTGATGCGCACCCGCAGATAGCGCGCCTCGCCGACCGCCTCCGCGGCGGCCCCTTTACGCGGGCCGCTGCCCTGCAGAGCCTTCAGCAGCTGAGCACCTTCCTCAGCGGAGATCTTGCCCTCTGCGATCATGTTCAGGATTTTAAGTCTTTCCTCAGCAGTTGTCATCGATCACACTCTCTTCCCCCAGCCGGGGCAGCACTTCATCTCACAGCACCATCCGCATCTGCACCAGGCTGCGTGTTTTACGAAACCCCGCTGCCAGCAGCGCCGCGTCGATGGCCTCGTCTCCGGAGGTTGTTTCCAGCCGCATGACTCGCCCGGCCATCCCGACGGTACCCAGCACCTTGAGCAGCAGAACCTGCCGCAGCGCCGCATCCTCGATCAAAGGGTCTACGAACAGCGAGAGCTGGGCGCGTCGCCACCCCAGATTCTCGATCCACAGCGAGCCTCCCAGCCGCCCATCATCAAGCGGCAGGACCCAGTCAGCGCGGCGGCCCTCAACCATCCCCGCCCAGCCATCACCTGCACTGAGATGGATGTCACGCGGGGTGATCGGACGCGTCCACGCCATTGCACCGGTACGGGCACGCCGGTAGATCAGGTCGATCTCGGCCTGTACTTCATCCCGACCACGCAGGCGCACAGGCCAGTCAAGCGGGGGTGGGGGCGGCTCGGTGTATCCGCCGCCGTTTTCCCACTGATCCAGCGTTTCGAACTGCTCAAACCCCAGATCATCATACAGCCGCCGGGCACCCTCGTTGCTGGCCTCGACCTGAAGGCTCACCCAATCACCGTGCCAGCGGCGGACCTGGGCCAGAGTCTTCAACATCATGGCACGGGCGATGCCGCGCCGTCGATAATCAGGGTGGACGGCCACATTGGCGATGAACCAGCCACGCCCCAGCCAGGGATGTGACCCGGCGCGGTACAGGCTGGCGTTGCCCACCACGCGTCCTCCAGCCCGCCAGACATACCCCATCGAGAGGCCTATCCCCACCCGATCAAACACAACGAGAGGGAGCAGCAGCGGCCCCAGGCTACCTATCGCCTTCATCTCGCGGAGGGCTGCACGCCCGCTGGCGTCAAGCTGGGCCTTGAAGCACACCTCTACCAGCTCGGCGATCTGATACAGGTCGCGGGCAATGTTGGCCGGATGTAGTCCGTCTCCTGAACGCGTGCGGATATCCAGTCGGGTAGAGGCAGCGGCCATAGTAGTAGGCTATCCCTCCAGTGCGGAGAGGAGCTTCTCGGCTTCCTCAACGCTGATCTGACCCTGCTCCAGCATCTTGAGGATCGCCAGCCGCTCCTCCTCGGTCACGGCTTCCCGCTGCTCGCCTTCCCTGGCAATATTGATCGTGATGCCAGCCGCCCCGGCCCGTCCGCCAACCCGGCGGGCACGCTCGGCGGCCATCTCGGCGCGGCGCTGGGCCGCTTCCACATGGCGCCGGGCGGCATCCAGTTCACGCTCGACTCTGCGGCGCATCTTCTCGGAAAGCCGATCTGAGAGGCCGGTGCGGATATGAGACAGACGCTCGTTCAGGTTGGCTTCAACTTCGCTCAGCCGGGCATCCAGTTCGGCGGAGAAATCCGCCATATCGATCATGAAATCCTCGTCGTAAATCGGGCTCTCAGGCCGGTAGCCCATACCATCGTATTTGATCACCACACTGCCCGACACCGCCTCCAGTTCGACCAGCGCGCTGCCGCCCCCCAGCGTGACGATCCAGCGATCCCCTTCGCGCACTGGCTGTATCTCACGATCCAGCCTCAGCTGAGTGTGGGCCGGCATAACAAACCGCACACTGGAGTCCGCCGGAATACGAAACTGGGCGTGTCCGGCAATCGGCCCAAAATGGTACTCTGCGTCAGAGTGAAATGCGGTTCGCATTGAGACACTCCCCTTGACGCGGCCCACCGTCAGGCCGCCGGGCATATCCTGCCCCAGCAGGTGCCCCCGGATGACTTCGATCTGGCTACGCCCCGCGATGTCACGCAGGGAGAGGTTCCCGTTGACAGTGCCCATTTGCAGGTCGCCTGCCACCTCACGGATGGTCACCTCGCCCAGTGCTGTATCGATCCGGACAGTGCTGACATGCCGGACATAACATTCGCCGTGGGCGCTTTCCACAACGATCGGACCGCCCACATCGCGAATACGGCAGTCCCCGTGAACCCGCACCACATGCAGCGATCCATCATAAGGCATGCGGATGGCCAGGCCGCTCATACATTCAATGTGGGCCGTTTCGCCCTCCCGCGTGATCTCAGCTGGCAGAGCTTCACTGTCGACACGGATCTCATCGCCCTCGGTGCCGCGTACCTTCAAGTCCTCCATGCTGGATACCACGATCAGGGGTTCAGGCCCCAGGCTGAACCGTTCAATTGGCATAGCACACTCCTTTACTGCTCACATCTGATGGGATCGGAGCAGATCGAGCGCCTCCTCGGTGCTGATCTCGCCTCGATCAAGACGGTCAAGGATGCTGCGTCGCTCCTCATTTGTCAGGGTGGGGGCCTCATCAAAATAATCACTGATGACCTCGAACCCCATGGCGCGGATCACCTCTTTGAGGCGAGCGCGGACGGTTGGATAGGAGATATTAAGCTCCTTCTCAACACGCTTGATGGTCCCCTCACAGCGCAGGAAGGTCTCAACAAAATACACCTGCTCAGGCGTCAGCCGCCCCAGCCTTCCCATCACAAAACGGCCCTCGATGGTGGTGTCGCAGTCAGGGCAGTACAGGCGAGTGGTGATCATCTCACCACCGCAGATCGGACAGGCCCCGGGGATTTGATGCATCGTTCCTCCCAAGCTGACCAACAGCGATTATCTACAGTGAGTATACACTCTGTAGTTTAATTTTGTCAATGTAAAGCTTAATAAAATTAATGACAACATCAATTCTGATGTTGGGGTGACGAATGCGATGGTTTGAAGCTTTCGCCCCGCCGGGTGATCAGGCGGATGCGGCGCTCGAGCTGGCCACGAGGGATCAGGACGCGACGATCACATCCTGTGCAGCGCAGCCCGATATCCGCACCAAGACGGTAGACCTCCCAGGAGTTGGCGCCACAGGCGTGAGGCTTCTTCAAAGTGAGGATGTCGCTGAGGTGCAGATCAACAGGCATCTGATTATCCCCCTGCTCTACTGGGTGATACGCAGCGGGTTGTAATCCACGGCGTTGTCGTCCAGGTCAAGCGTCTCCCCGATGTAGTTGCTGGTGGTCTGCGGGCTGGCATGGCCCAGCATGAGCTGCACCTGCTCGATGCTCGCGCCGCCACGCCGGGCCAGCAGCGCTGCCGTACGCCGCAGGTCATGGGGCCTGACGGGCGGGAGGCCAGTCAGTGCTGTGTAGTGATTGATCAGCTTATAGATGGCGTGCGGAGTCATGCCTTTGCGATAGGCAAGCACCTGCCCATCCTTGGTAATCGGCACAAACACACGACGCTCCGGGCTGCGGTCAAGCCCGGCAGTCTCCCCCCACTCGACCAGCAGCCGCCACAGCCAGGAGGGCAGCTTCAGGGTGCGAATGCGCCCGTGCTTGCCCTTCAGGTTAGCGATGACCTTGTGGCCCTCCAACTCGCTGATGTGCCCCCATGTCAGATTGCAGATTTCCGACCGGCGCAGCCCCAGCATCAGCAACAGCCCCAGGATGATCGAGTCGCGCAGGCCTTTCACCGTGTCAGTGCCGGGAGCATTCAGCAGCAGGCGGGCCTGCTGGGCTGTCAGGCGCAGTCCTTGCACCTCACCGCGCACACGGGGCGGCTTGACCAGCTCAAGCTGCGGCAACCCCGCCGCGAGCTGCGGCTCTAACGCGGCGGCTGTGCGCAGCATCCCTTTGATGGTGTTAATGTGCGCCTGCACCGAGCGCGGTGCGAGGTTCTGCTCCTCCTGCAGGTAAGCCATATACTGTTTAAGATGAGTCACCAGCGGCGCGGCAGGCTGCCGCTCACGCCAAGCCAGAAAGGCACTCAGGCGGCTGCGGTAGGCGCGCCGGGTGTTAGGCGACATCCCCGCCAGATAGGTCTCAATCGCATGTTCCAGCAGCCGATCACCCGGGGCGATCGGCTGGATAGCACGGACATTACCATCCCTGTCTGTCATGACGAGATCGCTCCAACTGCTACGGGCACGGTACCGCTGCGGGCAGGGATCCGGCGGGCAGGTTCTCGAAGTAATCCAGCACATCCATCACGAACGGATCATACCCTGGCTCCTGCGAGAGATCATATACCTGCATGCGGTAAACCGCCGCCCCACCAGCCACCACGCACCAGGGCAGCAGATCACGCCCCTCCAGCGTGGGGCTGACCCACCACTCCCCGCCCCGATCGACGATCCAGTAATGCGCCGTGACGATCCCCCCCGGCGCCAGCCACACCCTGCCTGTCCCTCTCTCGATCAACACAGCCCCCGGGCGCGTGCTGGTGCTGTAGCTGAAATCCACTGCAGAGGCACTGAGCTGGGGACAGCGCACTGTCGGGTTGTCGAAATCATCCTCAGAAACACACCGCCGCCAGGGCAGCGGATCCGGCCCGCCCTGTGCTACTATGAACGCAACAAACCGGATCTCATACTCAGTGCGCGCCGCATCCTGAGGAGAGGCTGCGGTCACCGAAGGAGTCACCGAAGCGGTGGGGGACGCAGTGGCAGCGATAACCGGCGTGGCGGTCCGGGGGATCAACGGCGTCGCGGTAACCATGAGTGCCGCGGCTGTTGGCGACGCATCAGCTGCAGCTCCCGCGCGGGGGGTGATCTCAGCCGGTGCAAAGCCTCGCGGCGCGCTGTTGGTGGGGAAAGGCGCCATCCCCGAGTCGGGCTGTGCACCTGCCGAGCCGGGCTGCTCCTGTGCCGGGAAACCGGGGTAGGTCGTATCCGGCACAAGCATATCGCCCTCTCCGGCCACCCGGCAGCCAGGCAGGGCCAGCATCAGCAGCAGCATCAGCACGATCAGGGCGAGGCTACAAAAGGCCGGGGGTTTCACCGGTCCTCACTTCGATATTCGGCACAGCCTTAAGCACCGGCTCCTCCCGTTCCATCCGCTGAACGACCGGGACGGTGCCGTTGATGTCATACCAGTCCGGCTCAGACCAGGTGGTCACACCGAAGAACCACGGCGGCGCCTTCTTGGCGATCCAGCTCCACATTGCCATGGTGGCCTCGGCGTGGCTGTCCCATGTATAGCCAGGGTAGCGATCGTCGATGATGTGGGGCGGGTCCCATGGGGCGGGTATCCGCCAGATGCCTCCCTCCGTCCCCAGCACAGGGACAGGCCCGCCGCGAAAGTACTTCCAGAGGAGCTGCTGGAAGGCCAGCCCGGAGGCGATCAGCCCGTTGGGGTCACCGTTGGGGGTCAGGGCTGTCCCGCCAAAGACGGTACGCCCCGGGTCCCGCCGCTGTTGCAGTGGGTCGTAAGGATATTCGAAATGCCAGCCCGGCTCGGATGCCCGCTGCTCATGCGGCTGGCGGGCGGCATATGGCGGGCCGCCGGGCGGCTCCTGATAGAAGTGGTTGGCGATGTAGGGGTGGGTGGCGCACCACAGACCGTTCCCCAGCACCCATCGGAAGCGGGTCTCATGGTGCTCTCTGAGATACAGCAGCATGGCCCGCATCCAGTATACGGTGGCGTGCTTATAGTCGGCACTCTCGGCCAGCGCCGGGAACGCGGGGTAGCCGCCGAGCTGGATCAGACGCTCAGCCCAGTCGATCCAGCTGTCCATCAGAGGCTGGATCAGGTCACGGTTCTCCCAGGTGATATCCATATCCCAGCCACCGCCGGGCCATTCCGCGGCCAGGTTAGGCTCGTTGTACAGCTCAAACCAGCGCACACCCTGGGCGATGTAATTGGGATACAGCTCACCGTACCAGTCATCCCCCTGCGGGTCGTTCTCCGGGCGCAGCGCGCCCATATAGGTGCGGAAGATGCGGATCACCGGCATGATACGGTTTGCGATCAGCCGCTGTACAATGGAAGGGCCACCATCATAAGGCAGATAGTATTCGTCTTTTCCGGTGATCAGCTTGGCCCAGCCAAGCCGGGGCCGGATATAGCGATCCAGGTTGATCTGCTGGAAGACATTGGTATTATGCAGCCCGCGCGGGTTCCTGAACCACTGGTAGTCTCTTAAATTCATCAGCCTGCAGCTCGATCTATCTCCCGGTCCGTTGAGCGCCAGTTCCTCACCCGACAAGTTTACCATGACCTGCAGCTGCAAGCAGGGGCGCCAGCGCAAGGGGGCCGCCGGCTGGTGGCAACCCCCTTGTTCATCCTAACTGCACGGCCATCGGTCAGCTGACGATGTTCACTAACCTGCCCGGCACGTAGATCACCTGGCGTGGCTCACGCCCACCCAGATACTCCTGCACCTTCTGCGAGGCCAGGGCGGCGCGTTTTGCTTCCTCATCGGTGATGTCGGCGGGCAGCTCGATTCGATCGCGCACCCTGCCGTTGATCTGCACCACCAGCGTGATCATCTCCTCCGCCGCCGCTGCCATATCAGCGCTGGGCCACTCCTGCTGATGGATGCTGTACGGCCCGCCGATGCGCGCCCACAACTCCTCGGCGATATGCGGGGTGAAGGGGGCCATCATCAGCAGCATCAGGCGCAGAGCCTCATCCCAGGCCGGAGTGTGCACCACCGGTGTTTCCCGGTACTTCTGCATCACGTTCTTCAGCTCCATCAGCGCAGCAATGCCTGTGTTGAACGAGAAGCTCTCCAGGCTGGATGTTACGCGCAGGATGGTTTGATGCGTCTTGCGCCGCAGCGCCCTGACCACTTCCTCATCAGCGGGCGTGTCGCTGGAGGTGGGCAGCGGCTCAGTGAACAGCGCCCATACGTCGTTCAGCCAACGCACCACCCCGCGAATACCGTTGGGGTCCCAAGGGCCGCCCTTCTGCCAGTCAAAGGCGAACATCAGGTAGGCACGCACCGTGTCAGCCCCATAGTCCTTGACCAGCTGATCGGGGTTAACCACGTTGCCCTTGCTCTTGGACATGCGCTCGATCTCCAGGTGATGCTTGAGCTGGTCCACGCGGGCCTGCCCCTCCACCGACGGGATGACGATCTCGGCTTCATCAGGCACTTCGACGGTGCGCAGCTCGCCGTCCTGCTGGATGGTCAGGATGTTCTCGGTGCGACGCATCAACTCACCCATCACCCCATCGAAAGACTGCGGCGCGTTTTCGCGGTCGATGACTTCCACCCGGCTGGCGATCAGCTTATCCCCATCCCGGCGACCGCTGACCAGCAGGAAGTCACCAGGACGCTCAGCACCCAGCACCTGCCCCTGATTGCGCAGCATCAGCATCGGCTCGTCGAACAGACCTTCAGGGTCGCGCCCATGCTGCCGCATGATCTCGGCGGTTCGCTCGAACAGGCCCATATCACGCATGGCCTTGGTGAAAAAGCGCGTGTACAGCAGATGCAGAGTGGCGTGTTCGGCCCCGCCGGTGTACACATCCACCGGCAGCCAGTAGGCGGCCTCTTCCGGGTCAAATGGCCCCCGGTCATAGTGCGGCGACAGGTAGCGATACTGATACCAGGATGAACACATGAAGGTATCCATCGTATCGGTCTCGCGCCGGGCAGGCTGGCCGCTGCTGTCGGTAGTATACAGGAACGGCTCGTGATAGGTCAGTGGGCTGCGCCCGGTGGGCATGAACTCCACGTCGTCAGGCAGCTCGACCGGCAGGTTATCATCGCTCACCGGCTCGATCGTGCCATCGGCGCGATAGACGATCGGGATGGGGCAGCCCCAGTAGCGCTGACGGCTGATCAGCCAGTCACGCAGGCGGTAGCTGATCGCCTCCTTGCCGATACCCCGCCCCTCCAGCCAGTCGATCACCGCGCTGATGCCGGGGTTCGTGCGTCCTTTCTCGTCGGTGACAGCAGTACCATTGAACGGCCCGGAGTTGACCATTACACCTGCCCCCGGATAGGCTTCTGCCATTGTCTCGCCGTCCAGCTCGACGCCCTCCGGCTGGATCACGGGCCGCACCTCCAGACCATATTTGCGGGCGAACGCGAAGTCACGCTCATCATGGGCGGGCACAGCCATGATCGCGCCTGACCCGTAGCTGATCAGCACATAGTCGGCGATCCAGATCGGGATGCGCTCCTCGTTCACAGGGTTGATCGCGTAAGCGCCGGTGAACACCCCTGTCTTCTCGCGCCTGGCAGACAGACGGTCGATCTCGGCCAGGCGTGCCGTCTGTGCGACGTACGCCTCAACCTCGGCACGCTGCGCCGCCGAAGTGATCTCCTGCACCAGAGGATGCTCAGGGGCCATCACCATAAAGGTAGCCCCCCACAGCGTATCGGGCCGCGTGGTGAACACGGGCAGCTCGTCGCCCCGCTCGGTCCTGAAGGTGACGATCGCGCCCTCACTGCGCCCAATCCAGTTAGTTTGCGCCATGCGGATTGACTCCGGCCAGTCTATCGCCCTGAAGTCCAGCAGTTCGTCAGCATAGGCGGTGATCCTGAAAAACCACTGGGTCATCATCTTCTGGATCACCGGCTGGCCGGTGCGCTCATCCTTCCCGTCGATCACCTGCTCATTGGCCAGCACGGTTTGCAAGCTAGGCGACCAGTTGACCAGCGCCTCGCCGCGGTAGGCCAGCCCATGCTCATAGAACCGGTTGAAGAACCACTGGGTCCAGCGGTAGTACTCCGGCGTGCAGCTGATCGCCTCACGCTCCCAGTCGAACATCGCGCCCATGCTGCGCAGCTGGCCACGCATGCGCTCGATGTTGCTGTAGGTCCATATCCAGGGGTGGATATTGCGTGAGATAGCCGCCTCCTCGGCAGGCAGGCCAAAGGCGTCGAAGCCCATCGGGAACAGCACGTTATAACCGCGCATCCGCATGAAGCGCGCCCGCGCGTCAGAGGGGGTCATGGCGAACCAGTGCCCGATGTGCAAATCGCCGGAAGGATAGGGCAGCATGGTCAGCGCATAGTGCTTGGGCCGATTCCAATCCACGCGAGACCGGTACAGCCCATCTGCGTCCCAGCGGTTCTGCCATTTGCTTTCAATGCTTTTCGGGTCGTAAGTCTCAGTCATTCAGGCTCTCTCCATTCTCACAGCATAGATGTCGTGGTGGTGTCAGCGGTTTAGCAGTCCCCCGGCGGAGGAGCGCGAGAAGGGAGCATCGAATCCGTTCATCCTGGCCATATTTCCTGTTCATCTCGGCTTCACCTCCTGCCATACCACTAAGACGATCGGACCATACCTGAAACTAAAGAGGCTCTTCGCCATACAGGGACGAAGGGCCTCCGCGGTACCACCCTGGTTGGCAGTCAGCCGCCCCCTGGCCAGCCGCTGCCCACTCTTATGCGCGTAACGTGCGCTCCCGCCGACTGCTACCCCGATCCCGCCTCACAGCCGGGGCTCCCGGACGAGGTGGGCCACCTGTGCTCGCTGAGGGCACGCATACCGGGTTTCCACCCTCCCCGGTTCTCTGCAGCGATGGCTTATCACTTCCGTTCACCGCCATTCCGATATGTAGTTGACAGGCTGCAGCACGGAATTGTAACGACCTTCAGGGAGTGTGTCAACGGAGGGACGCAATAGACACGGTGCCCGAGAAGGCCAGTACATCGATCTGGACACGGTCTGCCGCCGAGTCAAAGCCAGGTGTGATCCAGCGGCTCTCTTCCAGCCGGGCCAGGCCTGCGATCGCCAGGTCGAGCCGCTCGGTCAGGCCATCCAGGTCAACACGCATCTCCAGAGACTCAGGGACGCGCACAACCACCTTGCCACCCTCGACCTTAAGTGACAGGGTGTGATCGCCGGCGGCGGGCAGCACGATCTCCAGATCAGCGGCTTCCACCTCAACTACCAGCGACTCAACTGTCAGGCCGGTGAGGTCCAGCACAATTGACCCGGTGTGCGCAACAATTGTCAGGTCCAGCGGGACGGCATCGGTCAGGCGGATATCAGCCGCCTCCGACAGCGCGTCCATCCCCGGCTGAGGCAGGCCAACATACAGATAACCGATATCGCGGCGGCGCTCATAAGCGATGCTGGCCCCGCTACTGCCGGAAGCCACCTCGACGGCCAGGCCCTGCCCGGCAGATGCGTGGATGGCCGCCGACCTCGATAGATCGAGCATCACATCTAGCACGGGGGCATCATCCAGCGGCGCGCTCTGCCCGGCTGGTTCAGGTGTGCCGGGAGTGGCGGACGGCGCGGCTAAAAGCCCGCCACCCACATCATCCCCCGCAGCGAAGATAGCAGGCAGTGAGGCAGTGCCGTTCAGCAGCGAGACGGCAATCGGCGTCAGGAGCGCCACCACCCCCACAGCGATCAACCAGGAGAACCAGGAGGGGATGCGTTTGCGCTTGGGCCGTGCAGGGACGGGGCCGGATGAAGATCGTGTTGCCTCCTCATAAGCCCTCACGCGCTGCGCCTCGACGCTGCCAGCAGGCTGATAAACACTGGAGGTGACCGGCCGCGCCTGCCCGCTGCGCAGCCTTTCGCCGCGCGCCACTGCAGCCAGGTCATTCACCATCGCCCTGACCGTTGCATAGCGGTCTTCGGGGTTCTTGGCAAGCGCGCGCCCCAGCACGATCTTCACATCGGCAGGCAGTGTGGGCTGGATGGTGGTGATATCTGGCACCTGCTCCATGATATGCTTCATTGCCACGCCCATCGGCGTATCTGCCTCGAACAGGGCGCGCCCGGTCAGCATCTCAAAGACGATCACACCAAGCGAGTAGATATCGCTGCGCCCATCGATATTGCGTTCACCATAGGCCTGCTCAGGGCTCATATAAGCCGGGGTGCCCAGTGCTCCCGATGCAGTCAGAGAGGGGTTGGTGTCTTCCAGTATCTTGGCGATGCCAAAGTCCGAGAGGTAAGGGGTGTGATCGCGATCCAGCAAGATGTTGCCCGGCTTGAGATCGCGGTGCACGATGCCCAGCGAATGGGCGGTATCCAGCGCATCGGCGAGGTGGTCGAGCAGCCGGACCGCCTCGTCCAGCGACAGCGGCCCGTCTTTGTCGATCAGCTCGGCCAGGGTGCCGCCCGGCATGTAGCACATCACGATGTAAGGCTGGCCGTGCTCCTCGCCCGTCTCGTAGACCGGCACCACCGCCCGGTGGCCCAGCCTGGCGATGATCTGCGTCTCGCGCTCAAAGCGAGTCCGGAAGCTGTCATCCTTGCCAGAGACTTCGCTCTTAAGGATTTTGATGGCGACATCGCGGCACATCACGGGATCATAGGCCAGGTAAACGGTGGCCATCCCACCGCTGCCCAGCCTGGCCCTGATCTGAAAACGCCCGATACTTTTCCGATCCATCATCCACCACAACCCGGATAAACGGGGCAGAGGGCATGATCGCCCATATCACCGTCTGCCGCTGCCGCTTACAGCGGCCTCTATTATTGCGCAGAAGGGGGCCAACACAAAAAACGGCGGCCCCATAGTGAAGGCCGCCGCGTATCCTGCTATCTATTAAGAGCACCGGTTCAGCGGTCTTTGAAAGTGATCGCCCCGATACCCGATTGGATGGTGATCTCAGCACGATCAGATGCGGCAGCATACCCATCGGTCTCCCACAGCCCGGCCTCAATGCGTTCCAGCCGCCCGCCATCGATGATCGAGATGCCCTCGTAATGCAGCCGTGCCTCCATGTCGTGCGGCAGCTCGATGGTGACGGCGCCAACGCCGGAGGTGAGGATGACATCATACTGGCCTTCACCTGGCAGGATCAGGGTCAGCGCACCGACGCCGCTGGTGATCTGCAATGAGCGCAGGTTGATCCCGGTCAGATCGATGGTGGCTTCACCCGCACCAGAAGTGATCACCAGATCAACCGGGACCTCGGTTGTCAAGCCCAGGTCCACCATGCCCACCATGCCAGTCCGCGAATCGCCCACAATGACCGTGCCCGTCTCGCCCTTCTGGGTGATGCGCACAGTGCCGCGATCCCCGCTGGCCTCGTAGTCGTTCACCAGCTCCATCTCGCTGTCTGTGGTGATGCTCCCCAGCACGGCATAATCCCGGCTCACGCTGCCACTCAGGGGGTAGACGCTGGCAGTGGTCGCGCCAAGCGTGATGTCAATCAGCAGCGACTCGACCTCAGGGGTCAATCTGTGCTCGATGTCGTAGGTCACCGTCTCACCGCCCGGCGAACCGCGCATAGCTATGCCGGTGCCGGCCAGGAAGATGACACCTATCACGATGATCACGCTCAGCGCCGCCAGCAGGACGCTGCCCAGTGTTGACCGCCTGCCAAGCAGCAGGTCGAGGCCGATCAGGATCAGCAACACGGGCCAGAAGCGCCACAGGCTCAGCCAGCTAACCTCAATCGCCCCCAGGTTGTCCAGTAGAAAGATGACACCCAGCGTGATCAGGATCAGCGCGCCTGCCAGCCCACCTCCGCGATATGGTCTCTGCGGACGGGATGGCTGCGGGGCAGGTGCAGAGCCGGGGGCAGGGGTTTCATCGACATGTACTTTTTCTTCACTCATCTCGAACGTCTCTCTCTCGTTAACAGAATACTCAACGGCGGCGCAGCAGCATAAAAGCGCCGATCAGGATCAGAACCACCGGCCAGACAATGCCAGAGGGAATGGCAGGCAACAACTCGCGGGCGATGAACAGCACACCGAGAGCGACCAACGCCAGCCCGATGATCATTGACCCCTGCGAGCTTTCGCGGAAGGACCGGGTGATCTGGCGAACACGCTCCCGCATTTCGTTGACGTTGTGGCGCATGATCTCCTCGGAGACCATCTCTGGCATTGACCGCGTGGGAATGACCACCCACATCACCAGGTACAGCACCACGCCCAGACCGTTCAGCGCCAGCACCACAAAGATGAAGCGCACCAGCAGCGGGTCAACGCCAAAGTACTCGGCCAGGCCCCCGCACACACCAGCGATCAGCTTCTCACTTTCGCTCCGATAAAGCTTGCGCTGTTCTGACATATCACAATCCTCTTCCTGGCAGCCTCTTAATAATCAGTTGCTTTTCTCAACGATCAGTACGCAGGGCAGAGTTGAAGGTTGCAGCACAGGCATGACGCTGGTTGTATCCCCCTTCCGGGCGTGATACTATCTTCACCATGGCTGAAGGCATCCTGTTTCAACCGGCAGATGGTGTGGATGATCACGCGCTGGCAGCGGCCATCAACGCCGCTTATGATGATTACTATGTCCCGATCTACCTGACTCCTGCCTCTCTACGCGATCTGGTGGCGCGTGAGTCCATCCGGCTCTCCGAGTCGGTGGTGGCCCTGGACGGCTCGCGCGTAGTTGGCATGGGGTTGCTGGGCGTGCGCGGGTTTCAGGGGTGGATCGGCGGCATGGGCGTTATCCCAGGCCACAGACGGCGCGGGATCGCACGCCGCATGATGCAGCTCCTGCTGTCACGGGCGCGGGCGCTGGGCCTGAGCCGTGTGCGGCTGGAGGTGATCACCCGGAACGAGCCCGCCCATCGGCTCTACCGCGAGCTGGGGTTCAGGGAGCTGCGCCAGCTTTATGTGATCAGCCGCGACACCCGCCGCGAGGCTGCCGTGCCTGGCTCACTCCCAGAGGGGCTTGCTATCGCCATCCGCCCCGCCGCTGAACTGCTCCTCGCGATCACGGCCCTGCCCGGCCCCGTGCCCCCCTGGCAGCGTGAGGAGCATGTGATCCGCGACCTGCTGGACCGCCTGACCGGCCTGGCCCTGATCGATACAGCAGATGGAAAGGTGATCGGAGGGGCAATCTACCAGTGCCGCTTTGATGCATTTGACCTGTTTTGCGCTGCCGCCCTTAACAAAGTTGCCGGGGCAACTCTGGTAGATCAGATCGTCAGCCAGGCCCCCCGCGGTTTTTTCTCGTATCTAAACATCCCTGAAGACGACCCTCTGCTGCCCATCTTTCTCTCGCACGGCTTCAGCCAGACGGTGGCGCAGTATGAGATGGCCCTGCAGCTCAACCGGGAGGCCACCTCATGAGATCACTCCGGGCATCCTGGCCTGCGGCGGCGCTGTTGTTGATCGGGCTGCTGGCAGCCTGCGTGCCGGTCACATCCACGCCGGCGCCTGCCCCCACCCCCCCAATAGAGCAGCTCGCCACAGAAGCACCTCCGCTCCCCAGCGCGACACCTGAGCCACCGCCTGCCCCGGTGACTGTACGGATCGCCCCCGGCGGGCGGCCCGCCACGCTCGATCCGCAGCGGGCCGGTGCATCTGATATGGCCGCCGCTGACCTAATCGACAACCTGTTCGCCGGGTTGGCTGCAGTCGACCCGGCAACCGGCCAGGTGGTGCCCTCCCTGGCGCGGGAATGGCAGCAGATCGACAGCACAACCTGGCGTGTCTTCATGCGTGATGACGTGTACTGGGTCAGCGTCAGCCCGGAGAGCGGCGAGCTTGATCGGGTGCGTCCCATCACAGCACATGATGTGGTATTCGCCGTGCAGCGGGCCTGCCGCGCCACCTACCAGGGCATCTCTCAAGCTCCGGCTCTGTTGATCCGGGGCTGTCAGGAGATCGCCCGGCAGTCACCCGATAGCCTGACGGAGGCCTTCATCGAGCAGACGCTGGGCGCACGGGTCCTTAATGACACGGTCATCGAGTTCAAGCTGGTGAGCGATCAGGGCGCCTTTCTCACTGCGCTGGCCATGCCGCTGCTGCGCCCCCTGCCCGCCGATCTGATCGACTCGGCGGGGGAGGACTGGTCCGAGCCGGGGACGATATGGACCAGCGGGCCATTCGCCTTGCTGCCTACCACCTCGCCAGAGGAGGGCTATACCCTGATCGCCAACGAGTTCTGGCCGCTACCACATCCTGGCAACGTGTCTGTGGTGCAGCTCAACCTCAGCCTGAGCGAGGAGGCTGCGTTCGCGGCGTGGGAGGACGGCGATCTCGATCTTGCAGCAGTGCCGCAGCGTAAGGCGTTGACCGCTTCATATGGGCCGGGGACATCATTCCGGCTGCTGGCCTGCCCCGTCACTGCGTTTGTGGTCTTCTCATACGACACTGCCCCTTTCAATGAGGAAGGGATGCGGCGTGCCCTGGCGCTGACACTGGATCGCGCCGCGCTGGTCGATGGCCTGATCGTGGGGGAAGGAAGCTGCTTCATGGGGATGCCAGCCTCTACACTGGCGTCGCCCGGCACCCTTGGGGCTGCCCCCCCCGGCAAGTCCGGTCTGATCTATGACCCAGACCTGGCACGGACGCTTCTCGCCGAAGCGGGCCATGCCGGCTGCGGGTTCCTGCCGGAGATGACCCTGCTGACCGATGACACTTCCCCGGCCTCAGAGGAAATCGCCCGGCGCGCCGTCACCATGTGGGCTGAGGAGCTGGGCTGCGCCAATCGCGTCCGTGTGGAGACAGCCCCCCTGTTTGACCTGCTCGCGACACTCCAGGCAATCCCAACGCCACCGGCGGAGCCGCGCGCCGGGATGATCGCGCTGAGCTGGCAGGCCGATCTGTTCGACGCGCAGCACTGGGCAGCGGACATCCTGGGCTGTCGGGAGTTTTTCCCCGGTGCGTATCTCAACCAGCTCAGGCCCTGCAGCGAGGTGGACGATCTGCTGCAGCAGGCCATCACAACCCACGATCAAACGGCCCGCGCTGCCCTCTACGCCCGGCTAGACGACATGCTCTTTGGACCGGCAGGGGAGATGCCGGTGATTCCGCTGTATCATCGGGCGCGCCCGCTGGCCGTCCAGCCCTGGCTGACCATCGATACAACGCAGGGGGGCACGCTGCACTTTGACCGATGGGTGGTTGACACGGAGGCGCAGCCCTAACCCAATGCATATCGATGTCTTCACCCTGTTCCCGGAGTTCTTCAGCGGGCCGCTGAACGCCTCCATCCTCAGGCGCGCGCAGGAGATGGGGGCACTTTCGGTGCGGCTCGTTGACATCCGGCATTACACCAGCGACAAGCATCACATGGCCGACGACACCCCCTACGGCGGCGGCGGCGGGATGGTGATGAAGGTTGAGCCAGTAGTGGCGGCAGTTGAAAACGTTGTGCCGCAAGAAGCCGACATCCCTGTGATCTTGCTCACACCCCAGGGAGAGGTCTTCACACAGGCCATCGCGTTTGAGCTGGCACGGCTGGAGCGCATGGCGCTAATATGTGGCCACTATGAGGGTGTGGATGAGCGGGTCCGGCAGACGGTGATCACGCGTGAGATCTCGATCGGAGACTATGTGCTCACCGGGGGCGAGATCGCCGCGCTGGTGCTAATCGATGCGGTGACCCGGTTGTTACCGGGTGTGCTCGGCGACCCTGCGGGCCCGTATGACGACAGCCACGCCACCGGCCTGCTCGAATATCCCCATTACACTCGCCCTCCGGAATTCCGCGGGCTGGCCGTCCCTGAGGTGCTGCTTTCCGGCCATGAGGCCCGCGTGCAAACATGGCGTCGTCAGCAGGCACTGCGGCGCACCTGGGAACGCCGCCCGGAGCTGCTGCTGACCGCCCCGCTGCTGCCCGCTGACCGGGAGTACCTGCTGGAGCTGGCCCGTGAGCTGATCGAGCGCCGGGGGGGCTGATCGAGGCAGCGGGTATCCAAACCGGCTGCAAGGGCGGTATAATCCACCCGATTACCCAACAACATCAACCTGTGGGGAAACCGGTTAAGCCATGCGCCGAACACAGACCAGCCAGCCCGGAGAGTTGGAGCGAAAGCCGCGGCCCAAACAACCTGAAAAGCCACGGCTTGTTGTTAAGCGTGGTCAGGAGGCCCGTGAGGCCCGGCGCGAGGAGGAAGGCACGCCCCTTACCTTCGCGGGGATCATGATCCGCTTCCTGCCGGTGTGGGCACTGCTGGCGATGATCATCATCCTGGCCCCTTCCCTGCCAGGCCAGATCGCCGGATCGGTGATCGGCTGGGTGCGTGAGATGGTCACCGCCCCCCCGGCCGCCTCTCCGGCCGAACCGGTGTTCGTCATCGAGGGAGGCGGGCTGCCTCCTGAGGGAGGGCTTCCGTCCCCTGACTGGCCACTGGAGATATCGCCGATCTTCACCCCGGAGGTGCAGTACTGGGAGGAGGATATCGCTCGCTGGTCTCTGGAATACCGCGTCAAGCCCAATCTGATCGCCACGCTGATGCAGATCGAGTCGTGCGGCGATCCGACGGTGACCTCCGCGGCTGGCGCGGCAGGGCTGTTCCAGGTAATGCCGTTTCACTTTGAGGAGGGAGAGGACGCTTATCAGCCCGACACCAACGCCCGGCACGGCATCCAGTTCTTCGCGGAGATGCTCGCTGCGGCTAACGGCGATGTGGGGCTGGCCTTCGCCGCCTATAACGGCGGGCAGGGGGTGTTGTACAGCTCGCCCACCGAGTGGCCAGATGAGACGCAGTACTACCAGTTCTGGGGCAGCGGCATCTATGAGGAAGCTGAGCAGGCCATGACACAAAGCCCCACGCTGATCCAGTGGCTGGATTCAGGGGGTGCGGCCCTTTGTAGCCGCGCCGCCAACTCACTGGGGCTGGGGCGCCGGGATTAATGGCGGTGAGACGGCCCACCCCCGGGAATGTATAAGAGCATCAGGAGAGAAGGATCATGCAGCTAGGTCTGATTGGCCTGCCAATGAGCGGCAAGACCACCATCTTTAACGCCCTGACGGGCTCCAATCGGCCCACCAGCGTCACGGCGCCGGGAAAGCTCGATGTGCAGATGGCAGTGGTTGATGTGCCCGACCCGCGCCTGGATAAACTGTACGATCTGTTTCGACCTCAGAAGAAAGTGCCTGCCAAGATCACCTTTATCGACATCGGCGGCCTGACCAGGGGGATCAGCGAGGGGGGGCTGAGCGGTCCGTTCCGCAACGAACTGAGCCAGATGGACGCTTTCCTGCACGTGGTGCGCGAGTTTGACGACCCCAACGTGCCCCACGTGGAGGGCAGCATCAACCCCCAGCGTGACCTGGAGATCCTCGACACCGAGTTCTTGCTGGCCGACCTGATCGTGGTGGAGAACCGCATCGCGCGCATTAAAGAGGAAATGGGCAAGGGCAAGAACCGGGCCGCCAATGCTGAGGAGCTGGCTCTGTTCGAGCGGTTGAAAGCGGCGCTTGAGGCCGAGACAGCCTTACGTGAGCTTGACCTGGGTCAGGAGACGATCGCCGGGTTGCGCGGTTACGGCTTCCTCACGCTCAAACCGCGCCTGGTGCTGCTGAATATGGGGGATGCGCTTAAGGACCCGGCGGAAGTGATCCGCTTGCCGGGCCAGCACACAAAGGCAGTGGCGCTGCTGGGCAAGCTGGAGATGGAGATCGCCCAGCTTGGAGATGAAGATGCCGCGCTGTTTATGGAGGAATACGGGATCGCTGAACTAATGCGTGATCGTATCATCCGCGAGTCTTACAACCTGCTTGGCGTGCAAACATTCTTCACGGTGGGTGAGGACGAAGTGCGTGCCTGGCCGCACCCGATCGGGGCAACGGCCCAGCAGGGAGCAGGGAAAATCCATACCGACCTGGAGCGTGGCTTCATCCGTGCCGAGATCATCCCCTGGGATGTGCTGCTGGCTGCGGGCGGCATGGCCGAAGCGCGTCATGCTGGCAAGCTGCGCCTGGAAGGCAAAAATTACATCCTGCAGGATGGTGATGTGATGACTGTTCGCTTTAACGTGTGAGCGAGGCCTCCGTTGTCACGCTGGGATGTGTTCGTGGTGATCAGCCTGCTGCTGTGCGCCGGGGTGATCACGTTGGGCGTCGTGGTACGTGACTGGCTGTTCGTCTGGCTGGGTGGGCTGATGATCGCCTTCCTGCTGGTCTGGTGGCTGGGGCCGCACGTCCACCTGCCCCGCCGCGAGCAGCGCCTGCGGCAGCAGGGGGAAACGGCCTGGCAGCTCTGGCGTGAGATGGCCGACCGCCTGGAGCTGACCTATGTAATGCGCGAGGAGCGTCCCTATCGGCCTGACCTCTCTGGCATTTACCGCGGTCATGCGGTGCTGCTGACGACATTCCAGGGCCGTGACGATAACACCACCCGCATCCACGTGATGGTCAATAACCCCTCCGGTGTGCGGCTACGCTTCTGGCGCAAACCCAACCGGGCCGGGCAGGTGGAAGATCGCTTCATTATCAGCAGCCAGCCCGGGGGGCTGGCTGAGTGGCTGCTGGCCTCGGGCCGTGTGCGCCGGGCACTCGAGACCATACCACCGGGTCCCTCACAAATCTGGCTGCAGGGCAGCACTATGGAGTATCTGCAGGTTGGGCTGGAAGACGACACAGAATATTTAGAGACGATCCTCAACCTGATGGTGGACCTCGCTCAGATGGTGGAGGCACGGCCTCATCTGAGATAGCCCACTCAGCCCTCGTCGTCCTCAAACCCCGCCGCCCCGATCAGGGGGACAAAGCGCACCGCCATCATGCGTTGGATGTGGATGCTGCCCCCGCGCCGCCGGGCATACTCAAGCATCTGGTTATCCGAATCGCCTACCGGGATCACCAGGCGGCCCCCATCGGCAAGCTGATCGAGCAGCGGGGCCGGGATGACCGGCGCAGCAGCAGCCACGAGGATACCATTAAACGGCGCGGCAGGGGGGTACCCCAGCGTGCCATCCCCCACATGGATCGTTACATTGGTGTATCCCAGCGACTGCAGCCGCCGCTTGGCTTCCCGGGCCAGCGCAGGGATGCGCTCAATGCCGATCACTTCGGCGGCCAGCAGGGCCAGGATAGCCGTCTGGTAGCCAGAGCCGACCCCGATCTCCAGGACGCGGTCGGCGGGCTGCGGGTCGAGGAGCTGGGTCATCAGGCCAACCATATAGGGCTGTGAGATCGTCTGGCGGTGGCCAATCGGCAGGGGGCCGTCCTCGTAAGCGCGGTAGGCATACTCCGGCGGCACGAAGAGATGACGCGGCACCTGCAGCATGGCCTCCAGCACGCGGGTGCTGGAGATGCCGCGCCCCTCAATCTGCTGCCTGACCATCTTCACACGTGCAGCCTGATAGGGGTCCTGCTCTTCGTGATCGGCCTGTGGACGGGATGTGCTCATCGAACCTGCTGCACCGCCCCTGCCCACTGAAGGCTGCCCGGTGCAAGCTCTCCCCTTTCTTGGCAGAGGGATGCCAGATTGTCCCTATAGCGGTGGGTCAGACGTCGGGGCTGTTTGCCCCACGAAGGCCCGTCTGAGCCTGTCAATCAGGATTTCGCGCCCGGCGGCGGACAGAAAGGCGGCACGGGCGGCGTTGAGGGTCTGCTGCTGGAGATCGTCCAGTGTAAAGCCAAGATGCACAGCCGCCCGGATCAGTTCCTCACTTAGAGTGATACCGCTCACCAGTGTATTGTCGGTGTGGATGCTGGTCAGCAGCCCTGCCTGATACATGGCCCGCAGAGGGTGGGTATCCCAGCTCACGGCAACCCCCGACTGGACGTTGCTGGTAGGGCACACTTCAAAGGTCACGCCGCGCTCGCGGGCCAGGGCGATTGCGGCCTGTGACTCCATCACCCGCACCCCATGCCCCACGCGCTGCGCCCCTAGCATCTCGATCGCTTCCAGCACGTTCTCCGGCCCGGCCCACTCCCCAGCATGGCAGGTCACCGCCAGCCCGGCCTGTCGCGCCCGGTAGAACACCGGCGCAAAGGGCGCAGTATGATAGCTGCTCTCAGCACCGGCCAGATCGACACCGACGATCATCCCATCGGCCTGATGCGCGATAGCCAGCTCAACAAACTGGGCGCCGATCTCCGGGCTTTCATGGCGGTTCATGCTGACCAGCAGTCGCACGATGATACCGGTGTCACGCTCACCACGCCGCGCGGCAGCCAACACCCAGCGGAATACGTCAGTCAGGGCAAAACCCATCTCGCGCGCCAGCGCGATGGGGGTGAATCGCATCTCAAAATACACCACTCCATCGGCCGCTGCATCAGCGATCGCCTCATACACAACCCGATCGATGATCTCAGGGCTGCGGTAGAAGCGGCGCAGCATGGCAAACTTCGAGAGATAGGCAGCGGCACTGGGCGGGTCGTGGGGCATCATCTGCACCAGGGGGCGGATGTCTTCCACGCCATATCCCGGCAGGTCGATGCGGTGCTGCCGGGCGATCTCGACCAGCGTTTCCAGCCGGAGCGATCCCTCAAGATGGCGGTGCAGTTCGACTTTGGGCATCTGCTGGATGGCCTGCTGCAGATCGACCGGCATACTGTGACCACCAGATGGCTGATCGTTCATGAATTATCGCCTTTGCCCCAGGCCGCCCCAGCCTGGATGTCCCTATGAGTGCAAGTTGATCCGCCCCCGGCGCGCGGGGGCAGCCCTCACCCTACAAGTACTATATGTGTGTTGTGCTGGCAAGTCCACAATCAGCGTTTAGGAACGGTTAAGAAAACCCCATGCGCAGACGCCAGCCTTGCGCATGGGGTCAAGTTGGTTCAGCGGCGGCGGCGCTTGCGCTTGCTACCGCCCCCTCCTGCCCGTGACACGGCAGAGGGGTTCACCGTTCTGGCCTGCTGCTGCACAATGCGGTAGTGACAGTCCTTGTACTTTTTGCCACTGCCGCAGGGGCAGGGATCATTGCGCCCCACGCTGCTCCACACATCTTTCTCAAGCGTGCGGGCCACTTTCACCACCTGCTCACCCCGGCGGGTGACACGCTGCTGAACACGGTAGCCCTGCTGGGCCAGACGGTCCAGAAGCTCCTCCTGCCGCTGCTGGGCCTCGATCACCTGTCGGTGACGGGGCAGCTCACTGAAGAAGCGCCGGGCGATGCCTTCCTGCACATCGACACGCAGCTTGTCGAACATCTCAAAAGCGCGCCGCTTGAACTGTACCTTCGGGTCGCGCTGGCCAAACGCTTCCAGCCCAATGCCCTGCCGCAGCTCATCGATGGCCAGCAAATATTGACGCCACTCGTGGTCGATCATCGACAGCATCAGCGCCCGCTCGTAGCTGATCAGTTCCTCGGCGCCGATGCTGTACATGCGCTGCTCAAAGGTGCGCCCGGCGCTCTCAGGCCCGTTGATCGGAGCTTCACGGGCGATAGCAAGCAGGTCGTCCACCCGTTCCAGCAGCACCTCAATCAGCTCATCGGTGTCAAGATCGGCCAGGACGGCGCTGAACACCTTCTCAAGCGCCACCCCTGCCCGGCGACTGAGCATCGCCTGCATCTCACCCGCGCTGAGGCCGCGCCCACCCCAGGTGAGCTGCTCACGGAATACGGCCTCCAGATCAACCTCCAGCTGCCCGGACAGCGAAGCTGCGTGGTCCGGGAGGAGAGGGCGGCTGTATCGTTCAAAGGCACGGCGGCAGCCATCAACGAACCCATCCCAGCCTTCCAGCCCGCGCGGGCCATAGGGTGGCAGCACCGGCCACAGGGGCACAATGCGGTTGATCTCGGCATGCAGCATGCGGACGTTATAGCCCTGTTCGATGCCATCAAGCACCCGATCGCGCAGGGCTTCGATCAGTTCCTCGCTGTCCTCGATCTCCAGCAGCTCCTCAAGCTCTGCGTCACCAAGCCGGGGAAACAGCGACCGCACCCGCCCCAGCACACCGCGCGTGTTGACGGCCCCTGTTTCGATGTTGGAGAAATCATCCAGCACCGTCTGGATTTCCTCCATCGCCCAGGCCTCGTAGTTATCGCGCAGGCGGTGGACCAGAGTCTCCAGCGTCTCAGCGATGAAGCGGCGCACCATCTCATCGAGATCGCTGCCATCACCGGCCAGGATGGCCCGACGCTCATCATAGACGATCTGGCGCTGGCGGTTCACCGCCTCGTCATACTCAATCAGGTTCTTGCGGATCTCGAAGTTGTACGCCTCAAAGCGGCTCTGCGCCTGCTCAATAGCATTGCTGAGGATGTTGGCCGAGATCGGCATGTCTTCAGGGATGTTCAGCCGCTCCATCAGCCCCCGCGTGCGCTCGCCGCCAAAACGGAGCATCAGCTCGTCTTCTAGTGACAGATAGAAGCGAGACGAGCCGGGGTCACCCTGACGGGCCGCACGCCCGCGGAGCTGATCGTCGATGCGGCGTGCCTCATGGCGCTCGGTGCCGATCACGTGCAGACCGCCCAGCTCCCAGACCCTGGCCCGCTGCTCGCGGCAGTCCTGCTGCACCTGCCGGATCTCTTCAATCAGGCTCTCCGGCAGGCCGGGGATCCGCTGGGTGATGCGCCTCGCCTCGTCCAGATCATCGCCCAGCACCGCACGCACCAGCGCAGCACGGGCATTGAAATGCTGCTCCATCAGCATCTGAGTCAGGGTCTCAATATGCCCCCGCTGCCCCAACAGCCCCTTGAGTGAACGGTAGCGATTCAGCCTGAACTGCAGTTCGGGGATCAGGGAAGGAGGCAGCTTGGCCGCTTCAGCGATCTGCTGGGCCTTGTTGATGCGCTTCGGGTCGATCAGAGCCAGGTCAAGCTGCTGTACGATCTGTAGCAGCGTGTCGAAGGGGATATGTGCATAGGGCGGTTCGCCTCGCACATCATGGACAACCTGAGTGACGATGTCCTCGACCTGCGCCTGCTGGATCAGATCACGGTTGGCGGCGTCGATCCAGTTCACCACGGCGCCGTCCATCTCGCGCTCACCAGCGGTGATCCGGCGCGCCTCCTCCAGATTGCCATTGATGACCGCAGCGACGACCTTTTCGAGGGCTGCTATGGTGAAGCAGCGATCGTTCACCAGCTTGCTCGCCAGGCCCTCCGGGTTGCCCCCCAGCAGGATATCGGTACCGCGGCCTGCCATACTCGTCGAGATGGTCACCGCGCCCAGCCGCCCGGCCTGGGCGACAATCAGTGCCTCGCGCTGGTGGTTCTTGGCGTTCAGCACCTCATGCGGCACGCCTGCCTTCCTGAGCATCGCACTGAGCACCTCGGAAGCCTCGACCGAGCCAGTGCCCACCAGGATCGGGCGCCCCTGTGCGGTCAGCCCGGCGATCTCCTGCACCACAGCCTCGAACTTGCCCCTGATCGTCTGGTAGACCACGTCAGGATAGTCGATGCGTTTGTAGAACAACGGGCGATCCGGGCTGATCGCACGGTCCCAGTAGGTGATCACCTGAGCGCCGTTGTCGCGCTCTTTGCGGGTCTCCAGCTCACCGCTGTCGGCCCGATACTCGACATTGGTGGGGATGGCGACTACATCCAGGTTGTATACCTCATCGAACTCCTCCGCCTGAGTGACCGCCGTGCCGGTCATACCGGCCAGTTTGTCGTACATGCGGAAGTAGTTCTGCACCGTGATGGTGGCGATGGTGACATTCTCACGCTGAACCTGCACACCCTCTTTGGCCTCAATCGCCTGATGCAGCCCCTCACTGTAACGGCGCGACGGCATGGGGCGACCTGTCGTCTGGTCGATCAGGATCACAGAGCCGTCCTGAACGATGTAGTGCTTGTCGCGCTGGAACAGGTATTTAGCCTTAAGCGCATTCTCCAGATAGTGGACCAGGTCGTAGAATTCCGGGTCGTAGATGCTCTGGCCCGCCTCGGTGTTGATCTCCGGCAGCAGGCGCTCGATCTTCTCGGTGCCGCGGTCGGTCAGCGAGATCGACTGGGTGCGGTCATCCAGCACGTAATCACCGTCCGGCTCCTCACCGGCTTCCAGATCAGAGGTGTTGCGGCGCAGGCGTGCTTTTTCCACCAGCTCGGCGAAGCGCTGATAAGTGCTGGCAGCCTGCTCCGCCGGGCCGGAGATAATTAGCGGGGTGCGGGCGCTGTCGATCAGTACCGAGTCCACCTCGTCAACAATGGCATAGTGATGCCCGCGCTGAACGGTGCGCTCCAGCTCAACGGCGGTGTTATCGCGTAGATAGTCAAAGCCGAACTCGGAGGCTGTGCCATAGGTGATATCGGCGCGGTAGCACTCACGACGCGGGACGGGTCGCCAGTGCACCAGGCGTTCGTCCTCCAGCTCACCGCCGGGGTCCACGTAGTCCGGGTCAAACAGGCCGGAATACTGCTCCTTGCCAATGACGGCCGTACTCATGCCCAGCAGGTGGAAGATAGGACCCATCCAGCCGCCGTCGCGGCGGGCCAGGTAGTCGTTGACGGTGACGAGATGGGCCCCACGCCCGGTGAGGGCATTGAGGTACAGCGGAAGAGTAGCGACCAGCGTTTTGCCCTCGCCCGTCTTCATCTCGGCGATCTTGCCCTCATGCAGCACGATCCCGCCGATGAGCTGCACATCAAAGTGGCGCAGGCCAATGGTCAACATTGAAGCCACCCGCACGGCGGCGAATGCCTCAGGCAGCACCTCGTCGAGTGCCTCACGCTCCGCTATGCGCAGCTCATCCCGGTCCTCAATACCAGCCGTGCGCTCTGCCACCAGCCCACGGAAGCGCCGGGTCCGCTCCTGGAGCACCGCCCGGATGTCCTCCGACACAGGGGGGAGGCCCGACGGGGCAATGCCAAGCTCAGTCAGCAGGGCTTTTTCGCGCTCATTGATCTGGCGCACCAGCTCCCGGTAGCGCGCGATCTCGCGCTCATAAGGGCTGCCCGCCAGCTTGTTCATTAGATTCTTAAACATAATCTCCGGGTTTCATTCTCTCACTAGGCCAGGGAACACACCAAAGCCTGATTATAGCATATCAGGGTGGGGGTTTTCTGTCTGTGCTGGCCGGGTCAGTCAGTCAGAGCGCGTTTCTGCAGCTCATAAAGCTTGGTGATCGCGTCGATGGGGGACATCTCCTCCACGCGCAGGCGGCGCAGTTCCTCGACCACCGGATGAGGGCCGGGGCGGAAGAAAGTGAGCTGCTGGGGCTTCTCCGGCGATCCCGGCGGGGTGTATGGCTCGCCCTGTATCTCCCATATATTGGCCTGCGCCTCCAGCTCTGCCAGTATCTCGGCAGCCCGCTGGACAACCGCGCGGGGCACCCCCGCAAGCTGGGCCACATGGATGCCGTAGCTCTTATCAGCCCTGCCCGGCTGAATGGCATGCAGGAAGGCCACGTGATCGCCCTCCTCGATCACGGCCACGTTATAGTTCGCCACGTTGGGCAGGATGTTCTCCAGCTCGGTCAGTTCATGGTAATGGGTGGCGAACAGGGTCTTCCCCCCCATGCGAGGGTGGTTATGCAGATATTCGACAACCGCGCGGGCAATCGCAAGGCCGTCGTAGGTGCTTGTCCCCCGCCCGATCTCATCCAGGATGATCAGGCTGCGCCGCGTGCTCTGCTGCAGGATCAGCGCCGTCTCGACCATCTCGACCATGAAGGTGCTCTGCCCGGCATGGATCTCGTCCTGCGCCCCGATGCGCGTAAAGATGCGGTCCACCAGCCCGATGGTCGCCTCATCGGCGGGCACAAAGCTGCCGATCTGTGCCATCAGCGTGATGAGGGCCACCTGGCGCAGATACGTGCTTTTCCCTGACATGTTAGGGCCGGTGATGATATGCAGCCGCCGGCTTCCGGCAAATGAGGTGTCGTTGGGCACAAAACGCTCACCACGCATGGTCTGCTCCACCACTGGATGACGCCCGGCGCGTATCTCCAGCACATCCTCCGTGGTCAGGATTGGGCGTACGTAGCCATTGCGGGCGGCGACTTCAGCCAGGGCCGCGCACACATCGAGCCGCGCCAGTGCGTGCGCCGTCTGCATCAAAGCATCCCGATACCCGGCAATGTACGCCAGCAGATCGCGGTACAACCGCACCTCAAGCGCGTGAATCTCCTCCTCCGCATTGAGCAGGCGCACCTCGGCCTCTTTCATCTCCGGGGTGATGTAGCGCTCGGCATTGACCAGCGTTTGCTTGCGGATGTAGTAATCCGGCACGCTGTCGCTGTTGGACCTGGTGACCTCGATGTAATATCCGAAGACTTTGTTGTATCCAACCTTAAGCGACTTGATCCCCGTGCGTTCGCGCTCCACTGTCTCCAGGCTGTTGATGTATTCGCGCGACTGCGCGCTGGCCGTGATAATCGCATCCAGCTCCGGCGAGTAGCCGCCCCGGAACAGGCCGGTGGTGTTGAGGGTAGCGGGCGGATCGTCGACCAAAGCCCGCCCGATCATCTCGCTCACATCCTCTACAGGGTCCAGCGCATGGGCCAGATCACGCAGCGGCTGCTCCCTGCCGATCAGATGGCCACGCAGCGCCGGGATGACAGTCAGCGTCTCCTTCAGGCTGATCAGCTCACGGGGGCCTGCCGCCCCGGTGAGCACCCGGTTGGTCAGCCGTTCGAGGTCGGCACTGCCGCGCAGCAGGTCGATCACTTGAGCGCGCAGCATTCCATCGGCGTACAACGCCTCAATCAAGTCTAGCCGCCGGTTCAGCCGGTCGATGTCGAGCAGGGGACGGCTGATCCAGGCACGCAGCAGGCGCCCTCCCATCGCGGTGACGGTGCGGTCCAGCACGCCCAGCAGGGAGCCGCGCACCCGCCGTTCCCGGATCGTCTCGGTCAGCTCCAGGTTGCGTCGCGTGGGGGCATCAAGCGCCATGTACTCGCTGGTGGTGTAGGTTCGCAGGGTGGTGAGCTGCCTGAGCATCCCGCGCTGTGTCTCCTGAAGGTAAGCCAGCACCGCCCCGGCAGCACAGATGGCGAGTGTCGAGTCACCCAGGCCAAAAGCGGCCAGATCGCTCACCTCAAAATGACGCTGAAGGGCCTGAGCAGCAGTGCCGGGGTCAAACCGCCAGTCAGGGAAGGCGGTGATGTGGATATCATCACCCAGGGGCAGCAGTCCGGCCTCGGCCACGCTTTGCGGCAGCAGACATTCGCGGGGGCTGAGGCGGACCAGCTCCTGCTGGAGCAGCCCCGGCATCTCACCCACCAGTTCGGTGACGGCGAATTCTCCGGTGGACACATCGGCGTAGGCCAGCCCTGCCGCTGTTGGCTTACCGTCGTCGCGCCCATAAAGTGGGGCAATACCCACCAGATAGTTATTGCGCTTCTCAGGGAGCAGCGCAGGTTCGGTAACGGTGCCAGGTGTGACAACACGCACCACCTCGCGCGGCATCAGGCCATCGATCGGCTCGTCGCTCACCTGCTCACACACAGCAACGTGATAGCCCTTCTCGATCAGACGGGCGATGTAGCTCTCGGCGGCGTGATGCGGCACCCCTGCCATCGGCACGCGCCGGGTTTTGGAGACGTTGCGGCTGGTCAGGACGATATCCAGCTCGCGGGCGGCGATCTCCGCGTCCTCGTCAAAGGTCTCATAGAAATCGCCAAGCCTGAAGAAAACAATAGCATTGGGGAACTGCTTCTTAATATCGAGGTACTGCTTGCGAACCGGCGTGATATCGCTCATTCATACTATGCCCTGAAATCTGTCCTTGCTGGCCCATCAGTGCGGCGGCAGTGATTGTATTGCATCTGCGCCGGGCCGACAAATGCTCCGGCTGGCGGTTTAGCGTCTTTTGCGTTTGCGAGTATGCGAGTATGATTGTGAAACTGTAGCTGCACTTATCCCACACCGGTCACCACATCGGGCATCGAAAGGGGATATGCCCATGACAACTGCCGAGATCGACCGATTGTACCGCGAAGGCGTGGCGGCGCTGCGTGCGGGAGACAAAAAGGCGGCCCGTGAGAAGCTGATGAAGGTGGTCGAGCTGGATGAGACTCACGAGCAGGCTTGGCTGTGGCTCAGCGCCTGTGTTACCGGGCACGAGGAACAGATCATCTGCCTGGAAAACGTGCTGACGATCAACCCCACCAACCCGCATGCGCTGAAGGGCCTGCGCAAGATCGACCCCGGTAACCCCAAGCTGCAGGACGCCCCGCCGGAGTCAGCCCCCCGACCTTCACCGCCACCGCAGCCCGTCGCACGCCCGGCAGCGGTTGACGAGGAGCGCGATCGGCTGATCGCCGGGTTGGACGCATCTCCCGGCAGAGGAGCATCTGTACCGGATAGCGACGCATGGCGGCAGCCCATCGCACGTCAGGCTACCGCACCGCCCCCCACGATCGACGACCTGGATCGCCCTGAGCTTCCAGAGGGAGCTGATACCAGCCTGCTGAACCTGTTTGATGCCTGGGTGACAGCGATGTTCTTCGGGCGGCACGGCGCCTACGATGTGGAGATGCGCATCGCTAACTTCAGCCGGGTCTTCTTCAACCTGGTGTTTGCCGGGGGGCTGTCAGGGGTTATCGCTGTCCTGACCTATGTACTGGTGCTGACCCCTCTCGGCGGCATTGAGGGAGTGCTGCGGCTGGCAGAGATGCCTGCTGACAACCAGACCCTACAGACGATGACCAACTTTTTGAACCGGCTGGGCGTGCTCAGTGCGCTGATCAATGTGTTTGGCATCATTGTCGGCAGACTGCTGTATGGGTTCATCGTATCAGCGATCGCAGGGCGCATGGGGGCAAAAGGCGAATTGGTGCAGACGATCCACGCACTGTCGATCTCGACGGTGGTTCAGCAGATTGTACTGCTGATCCCTGTGCTGCTGCTGGTGGCGGTTGTGCTGCTTGATATACCGTTCGGGAGCATCCTGCCCGTCATGCCTCTGCTCTCGCTGCTGTACTCCCTCTATCAGATCACGCTGGATGTCACGGCAGTATCGGCGGCCAACCCTGGCCTGGGGGCATGGAGATCGTTTCTGTCGCTGGTGCTGACGGGTCTGGCACTATCGGCCATCTTCTGCTGCCTCAGCTTTGCGCTCAGCTTCCTGGCAGGGTTTGCCAACCTGTTCTAACCGGGCACAGGCCCGGACGCCTCGCCCCACGAACAGGCCGCTGGTGCGTCGAGTGGTTGAAGAAAACCCACCGTAGATCGTAGAATGGGGCTGCACCTAATTGGACGCTGGAGAAAGTGAGAGAGTGATGAGCGTCCCAGAATCTGCTCCTGAGACAATAGAGCTGAGTCGCGAGGAGATTCGGCGCTACAGCCGACACCTGATCATGCCTGAGGTGGGCATGAAAGGGCAACGCAGGCTCAAGGCGTCCAGCGTGCTGCTGATTGGCGCGGGCGGCCTGGGCTCCCCGCTGGCTATGTATCTGGCAGCGGCAGGCGTGGGCCGCATCGGGATCGCGGATTACGATGTGGTGGATGAGTCGAACCTCCAGCGTCAGATCATCCATGGCACCCACAGCGTGGGCCGCCCTAAGCTGGAAAGTGCGCGCGAGCGGATGCTCGATATCAACCCCCATATCCGGGTGGACACCTATCCCGTGGTGATCACCTCGCAGAACATACTTGAGATACTGGCATCTTATGACGCAGTGGTAGACGGAACCGACAACTTCCCCACACGCTACCTGATCAACGATGCAAGTGTGATGCTGAAGAAGCCCAACATCTACGGCAGCATCTTCCGATTTGAGGGTCAGGTGACCGTCTTCGACCCCCGTGCTCCCGAAAGCCCCTGCTACCGCTGTTTGTTCCCTGAGCCGCCGCCCCCTGGTATGGTCCCAAGCTGCGCCGAGGGAGGGGTGCTGGGCGTCCTGCCCGGCACTATTGGCGCGATCCAGGCAACAGAGGTGATCAAGGTGCTGCTGGGCATCGGCCAGCCCATGATCGGTCGGTTGCTCCTGTACGATGCCCTGGACATGAGCTTCACAACGATCCGGCTACGCAAAAACCCGGCATGCCCGGTGTGCGGCCAGCATCCCACGATCTCCGAGCTGATCGACTATGAGCAGTTCTGCGGGATGCCCTACCATGATGCCAGCCCCTTCGCTAGCCCCAGTGAAGCGCTCGTCCCCGGCATTACAGTGGAAGACGTCAGAGCCATGCTGGACGCCGGTCAGGACATCATCCTGCTGGATGTGCGTGAGCCGCATGAATGGGAGATCGTCGATATACTCGAAGCGACTCACCACATCCCAAAGAGCAAGGTGCTGGAGCACCTGGGCGAGCTCGACACCGCCCGCGAGATCGTCGTCTATTGCAAAGCGGGAGGGCGCAGTGCGGACGTGGTAAAGCTGCTGAGAGAGCACGGATATACCCGCGTCAGGAATATGCTGGGCGGCATCAATGCCTGGGCACAGCGGATCGATCCAACCCTGCCCATTTACTGATCAAGACACCCCTTAAACTAAGCGGGGGTGGCTATCGTAGTCTTACCCCCGGCGGTGCTATCCCTCATCATCGTTAGGCCCCCGTCCGGGGGTACCAGCCGGCTTGCCAGGGGCTGGTGTTGCACGCTCCTCCTGGCCGGGCGGCGTATCAGGCCTGTTGTTCTCGTTTTGCCGATCGCGGTCCTCCTGACCCGGCGGCACATCGGGCCTGCCGCCGTCGGGAGGGGGGGCGGATCCGCGGCCCGGTGTGTCCTCGGGCTTGCCGGTATCATCGGTATGGTTGGCCTCACCATCTCCCCCGCGGCGAAGCACCTGCCTGATCTGGCCCCAGCCGCCCTGGGCCTTGCGCATCTCCAGCACCTCGGCGGGTGATATGTCTGCGCCGGTGCCCAGATTTAACGCGATCATGATCTCACCAAAACCAGACCCACCGCAAAACCACTCCATGATCTGGCCGTAGCTCACACCATACTGGTCGGCCAGTACCTGCGCAGTGGGATGAGGGGCAGCGCCCACGCAATAATCCACACCGGTATCTGGCGGCTGCCCATCCCCGGCCGTGTCCTGCGCCGACTCAAAGATCGCATCAAGCTGCTGCTCCTGCTCGCTCAGCGTGCTGCTGAACAGCTCGACCAGGGCATCATCTTCCGCGCCCGCGATCTCGCGAGCTGCTGCTCCGATCAGCTCGCTGTAGTGGGCCAACGCCGCCTGCAGGTCATCGCTGCGCCCCTGCAGGGCCAGTGCCTCAGCCTCCAGCAGACGCTCTGAAGCGAAAAGAAGCTGCAGTTCAACCACTGCACCGGTCTCATGGGCCAGATCAAGCCGGGCGTGCTCCAGGGCCTGATCGAGGCCATATAGCGCATCGCCAGGCGCGGCGGCGTTCGCCCCTGTGACCAGCAGGGCGGCAAGCATCACGACGGCAACGATCCCACCCAGCGCAGCCGGTACCGGCGAGAACCGGATCGCCCTGAGCAGCCCACCGGGCGGTGGGGACTGTTTCAGGACACCCTGCGGCGTGGCTGGCGGACGTGGACTGGCCGGGAGCCGGGCCATCAGCCGGGCCGCTGCCCCCTGCCGGAAAGCTGGGCGGGGCACGATGGCTCGTGCCTGCCGCATGGCAAGCGCCACCTCCAGGGCTGTCTCAAGCTCAGCTCTGTAGATGGGATAGGCCGCCAGGCACTCGGCTACCGTCTTTTGGCCAGCCTCGATCTGCGCCAGGCATTCAGCCAGTATTTGATCCAGTTCCCCCAGATGATCGGCCATATGGTTATTTCGATTCGCCAAGGATGCGGCGTAAAAGCGTCAGCGCCCGATGCTGGATCACCCGTGATGAGGCTTCACTCTTGCCAATGGCCGCCGCCACATCGCGATGCGATAAGCCCTCCACAAACCGCAGGATCAGCACCGTTTGCTCCTCATCGCTGAGCTGGCGCACCGCCTCCATAATACGCGCCAGTTCATCACGGTTGTGCACAATTTGCTCAACCGACGCCCCCCGGTCGGCCTGACGGTGTTCCTCGCGGGTGTCAAACGCATCTGGCCTGCGCTTGCGATAATAGTCAATCACCAGATTGTGCGCGATCCGGTACAACCACGATGAGAAAACCAGCGCCGCGGAGTCGTGGCGCGGCAGCGCCACCCATGCCCTGTAAAACACCTCCTCGGTTAGATCCTCTGCCTCGGCCTCGTTGTTGATCCGGAAAAAAATGTAGCGATAGATCGGATCGAGATAGCGCTCGTAGAGAATCCCAAAGGCATCCGCATCGCCCTCGATGGCACACCGGATAAGCTCCCGTTCCTCTTTCTGGTCACGACCGGGGGCCGGGTTCATGTGTTCTCTCTATACAACGAGCAGTCAGCAGCAGCGTTACACACAGCTACTATTCTAGCATGGCTGTCCACACCGGCACTCTGTGGCCGGTAGGCCGGAACCCCAGACGCCGGTAAAGCCGCTGCGAACGGATGTTGTCGGCCTGTGTGTTCACCGTCAATGTGTCGATGCCGCGTGCATGGAAATAGTGGATCATGCTCCCCACCAGCAAGGCACCGTATCCACGCCCCTGAGCCTCCGGGAGCACTGCCAGGCGGGCCAGATGGCCAACTCCTTCATGCTCTGTGCTGAGCTGATAGCCAAGCAGGCCATCTTTACCCTCTAGAACGGTGAAGGTGACCGCCTGCAGACCCGCAGCCTGAAGGGCCTCCCGGTCGTAGCGCCAAATGGGACTAAAAGCAGCGGCATCGATCTGGACGACCGCATCCAGGTCGGCCACAACCGCCGAGCGGATCAGCAGATCATGGTCAGGCAGCGGCGGCACATCCCTCCCGTTTCGACTCAGTGTGACGACATCATTGGTGTGCTCGAAGCCCATCTCCCGCATCAGGTCGCCAATCCAGACGTCCAGCTCCAGCAGGGCCACCTCGTGGGCGCACTCATGTGCCAGATCGGAGTACAGGGCATCCCACAGGCGGGGCAGATCAGCCCGGGCAGTGTAAACGCTGCTGGATGCAGCCAGCCGCACCCAGGCGCAGTGCTGACCATCGCCACTTGTCGTCCTGTGAACCGTTGCCCCCAGCAGCGAGCGCAGACGCCCGTACTCACGGATCACCCAGCAGTGCAGGTCAGGATGCACAAGCCAGGCATCCATACTGTGCCAGTCGAGCTGCAGATGGTGGCACCGGGCGGTGCGATACAGGGTCAGCACACGGCGGCGATCAGCCGCAACCAGGCGCGAGGGTGCATCCAGTGAAAGCATGTGTACAGCTCCCGATTGGCATAAAAACAGGCTACAACCTCATTCTAGCCCGGATAGCCCTCATGACGAATCCATTTTTATAGATACAATGGCCTCACAAAGTCTACTCGTTGGGTCTAAAAACACGTTTCTGGTATACAATGATGGTGATACGTGAGCAGACTCCGTGCCTGACGAGGTAGCCATGAGACGACTGCCATTTGTCCTTATGCTTGTGTTGATCACCTCCCTGCTGGCGCTCACTCTCTCCTCCCCGGCAAAAGCTCAAGGGGATGATGGGTTGACCTTTCACGTAGTTGCCTGGGGAGAGACTCTGGCAAAGATCGCGGCGCGTTACAATGTAACCGTCCAGGCGATCATGTCGGCCAACAGCATCAGCAACCCTGATCGTATCTATGCAGGGCAGACTCTGATCATACCCGGTGCAGGGGGCCTGCCGATCACGGGCGATTTCTATGTGGTGCAACGCGGTGACACGCTGTCCCAGATCGCGCAGCGCTACGGGCTGTCAACACAGCTTCTGGCTGCGGTAAATGGGCTGGTCAACCCCAGCCGCATTGAGGTTGGCCAACAGATACTCCTGCCCGGTGTACAGATCGGGTCACAGACGCCCACCGTTGAGGGGCTTTCGACTGAAGACCCCTCTGTCGATGACATCTCCCCCACTGCGGCCAGAAACACGCTGACCCACGTGGTGCAGCGCGGCGAGACACTGGCGATCATCAGCAGGTTGTACGGCGTCTCCCTGTGGAGCCTGGCGCAGGCCAACAACTTAAGCAATCCTTCACTGATCTACGCAGGGCAGACTCTCGTTGTCCCCGATGGGCAGGGGGGCGGCGGCACGCCCACCGTCGAAAGCCCGGCCAGCCTGGCCGACGGGGTATACATTGTCCAGCCCGGCGATACGCTGTATCGCATCGGGCTGCGCTACGGGGTGACGGTCACCGCCCTGCTGGCTGCCAACAGCCTGATCAACGCCGACCGGATCGAGGTAGGCCAGCAGATCATCGTCCCCGGCGCAGGGGAGATCCCCGCCCCCCTCACCCCACCCCCGCCTTCAACATCAGCCGAGGGCAAGTTGATCCTGGTCGACCTCTCTGAGCAGATGGTCTACGTGTACGAGAACAACGTGCTGCTTCACCAGTTCCTGGTTTCCACCGGGCTACCCGCCACGCCCACCGTCGTCGGTGATTTCAAGATATACCTGAAATACTCGTCACAGCGTATGCGAGGACCCGGTTATGATCTCCCCGGCGTGCCGTGGGTGATGTACTTCTACAAGGGATATGGGCTGCACGGCACCTACTGGCACAGCAACTTTGGCCAGCCGATGAGCCACGGGTGCGTCAACATGCGCACTGATGAGGCTGCCTGGCTGTATAACTGGGCGCCGATCGGTACGCCGGTCAAGGTCCAGTGGTAGGGTGTCAGACAGCCGCGCCTGCATCGATTATGATGTCACACCATGCCCATCCGCACAGCCCGCCTGTCCCCGGCGGGCTGTGGTATTCCCCTGCCCCGGCATGTGGGCTGCAAATGAAGGGCCTGAAATGCAGCAGCGAGCATGGTATAATCTCGCAGGCCTGCCCTGCAGCCAACCCTGAAAGTGTGAAAACGAGCGCCTCATGAGCCAGGACGATCGCACACAAACTTATCGCCTGCTCACGTACAACATCGGCGGCGGACGCCAACAGGCAACCTCCGATATGGTAGCCGGGCGCACGGTGATCCGAGAGGCCGCGCCCGATGTGGTGGCGCTGCAAGAAGTTACCCGCATCCAGGATGCAGCCGGGAACTGGTACAGCGATCTGGATGCGATCCGGGAGGCGCTGGGGGAGAGCTTCGCCGCCTTCTATACGCCCAGCGTTACGCTGAGCCAGCACCTACATGTTGGGAAGCCCGCCATGCTGGAAGCGCTGTTCCGCGATGACCGCGACTGGCAGCAGGGCAACGCGTTGCTCTCGCGCTGGCCGTTTCACCGGCTGGGGGAGCGCAACCTGCCGGGGGAAGCTCGCCGTGTCCCCATCTTTCGGCCCACGCAGTATCTCGGCAGCCGGGATACCGAGCCACGTAATGCGATCGTGGCACGGCTGGGGCGCCCGCCATTTTATCCGCTGGTGATCGCCACTCACCTCACCACCCTGATCGGTGAGCGTGGGACGGACGAGCTGCCGGGCCGCGCCGCCGAGGCGCGCCGCCTGCGGGCCGAACAAGCCCGCCAGCTTGTAGAGCTGATGTCTCCGGCACGCCGCCAAGATGAGATTGTGTTCCTGCTGGGGGACTTCAATGCGGCGGCAGATGAAGAGTCGATCCGTCAGGTGCTCATCAGCCAGGGCGAGTTCCTGCACCTGAACCCTGCCCGGGCCAACATCGGCACCCACCCTAAGGTACCCACTCCAATCGACCATATTTTTGTCTACCCGGCCAGCCGGTTGGTCGATTATCGCTGTTACATCATCGACAACGATCTAACACGGCGAGCCTCCGATCATCTGCCGGTGCTGGCAGAGGTGACACTACGCAAATAACGGTATCAGGGAGCAGACAGGGCTATTTCACGCCTCAAGGAGGGGATATGACAGCAGTTGAGTTCGGGACAGATGGTATCCGTGGAAAAGCGGGGGTCTGGCCGATCAGCGCCGAGGGAGCGCTGCAAATTGGGTTGGGGCTGGGGGCGTATCTGCGTGAACAGAGCACAGCCCCCGCGGTGGTGATCGGGCGCGACACACGTCTTTCCGGGGCGGCACTGGCTGCCGGGCTGTCGGCAGGGCTGCTCTCCAGAGGCGTGCGGGTGATCGATGCCGGGGTGATTACCACAGCGGGGGTGGCCTTCCTGGCGCGCTATCACCGGCTCGATGCCGGGGTGGTGATCTCGGCATCCCACAATCCCTGGCAGGAGAACGGCATAAAAGTGATCGGCGGTGACGGCTTCAAGCCGCCAGAGGAGATGGAGCACGGCATCGAGGCGAAGATAGCTGAAGTCATCGACAGCGGGCCGGGAGAGGAAGCCGTTTTTGGGGTGCTGGAGCACCGCCCCGACTGGGTAGATGAGTATATCGCCTTCCTGGTGAAGCCCTTCAAGCCGGGGGGGCTGGCTGAGATGAAGGTTGCTGTAGACTGCGGCAACGGGGCCGCCAGCGCAATCGCCGGACGCTGCTTCGACCTGCTAGGCTGCACCACCACCATACTGAACGCTGACCCCGATGGGGTCAACATCAACGACGGGGGCGGCTCAGAGCATGTGCGCAACGGCAGCGCCGCGCTGTATGAGGTGGTGACGAAAGGCGGGTTTGATTTCGGTGTGGCCTTCGATGGGGACGCCGATCGTGCCGTCTTCGTCGATGAGACCGGCCAGATGCGCGACGGCGACCATATTCTGTATATCCTGGGCAGGTATCTCAGATCGCGCGGGCTGCTGGCCGGCGATATGGTGGTGACCACCGTCATGGCAAACAGCGGCCTCGATCTGGCGCTGCAGCAGGACGGCATGCGGACTCTGCGCACCAAAGTGGGCGACAAATATATCGTGCGTGAGATGCAGGCTCATGGCTATGTGGTCGGTGGGGAGCAGTCGGGCCACATCCTGATCTTCACCGATGCGGATCACACCACCGGCGACGGCATCTTCACCGCCCTGTATGTGGCCAGCATCTTGGCCGAGGACCGGGGCCAGACGCTGAGTCAGCTTGCCGCCCCGGTGATCAAGCTGCCACAGGTAGTCGCCTCAGCCCATGTAAGGACAAAGCCCGATCTGGACAGCATCGCCGAACTGAAACAGGCCAGGGCTGAGGCGCTGGCCGAGCTGGGCGAGAGCATCACCATCAACACGCGTTACTCGGGCACAGAGCCCGTTTTTCGCGCCATGATCGAGGGGCGGGCCGGGCATACGCTCGCCCAGGTAGCGCGTCATGCCCTGCGTCTCTGCCGCGCAGTACAGGCAGCAGGGGGCTACCCGGATGGGCCGGTTGAGGTCAAGAACACTACCACCGGCTCATTGCTCGATCTGTCGGAGATCGCCTGAGGGCAGGCACACAGGTTGTTGATCCATAACCGCAGCACAACGGGAGATTAGCATGGCAGACATCAAGACCGATATCGCTCTGGCCGAATGGGTATGGTCGCTTGATCAGATCGAAGGGTGGGCACCGCAGGCAGCCAGCCGCCCTGCCGACCTGGCTGTGGGGTTCTGCTCGCTGAAGCGCTGGCTGACGCAGGACTCAGGGGACGCCGTCACCCGCGAGCGCAGCATCCCGCTGACCTACGCCTTCCTCGACAGTCTGGAGGGCTGGCTGAAGGAAGGCACACCGGGTGAGCACGATCTGCAGATCATCTTCGGTATTCTCAACACGATCCTGGTCGAGGCTGGCCCCTACCGCTTTGAGACTAAGACCGACCCGGCTGTGCAGGAAATCCTGAAGCCGATGGAGGAAATCCGCACCCGCACGGTGGCGGTGATGAAGACCTTCCTGGCGCGCCCCGAGTTCGACCCGATCCGGGAGAGTGTGCAACGTGAGCTGGTGCCGCTGGCCGAGTCGGTGCTGGAGGAGGATCGCTTCATGCCGTTCCGCGTGATCCAGGCGGGCAAGATCGCGGAGCGTATGGGCGAGCTGGCGGCCTGGCTGCGCTCAGAGGGCGGGGACCCGGGCCTGATCCACCTGCTGCACGGCTGCGCCGACCTGAAGTACCCGCGCTTCGGCACCTCCGGCCTGCGCGGTCGCTGGGGTGAGGATTTCCACGAGCTGCGGGCCCGGCGCACTGCGCTGGCGATCAGCCAGTATCTGAACAATTACGATATCCCTGATTACGTGACGCCGCGTGAGAACCTGGCGGGCAAATGGGTGGTGATCGGGTATGATGGGCGGCGCAACTCCCCGCTGGTGGCTGAATGGCTGGCCGAGGTTGCCCTGGCGAACGGCTTCCGGGTGTACATGGCAGCGCGGCCAACCCCCACGCCGGTGCTGGCCTTCTTCGCCACCGAGTACCTGGGCAAGGATAACATCGCAGGCATCCTGAACTGCACGGCCAGCCATAACCCATCGGATTGGCAGGGCATCAAGTTCAATCCAAAGGAAGGTTATCCCGCCCCCAGCCACCTGACCAACATCATCGCAGCACGTGTCAATGAGATGCAGCTCATGGACACCCCCGCGCCTGTGGCCGCTATTGGGGAGGCGGAGGCCGCCGATGCTTTCCGCTGGTTCGATCCCATCGTCAAGTACTGGGACTGGATCAAATCCAACGGGAAGGGCAACCGCCGCATCCCCGTTGACTTTGAGGCGATCCAGTCCTATTTCCGGGATAAGCTAGTGCTGATCGACGAGATGCATGGGGCCGGGCGTGGCTACATGCAGCATCTCTTTGGCGAGCTGGGCCTGCGCTTCGAGGTGCTGCACGCCGAACGTGACATCGACCTGGGCGGCCTGGCCTACGCTAACCCGGAGCGCCCCTTTATCGATCCGCTGATCGATGCCGTGCGTGAGCGTGGGGCGGCCTTTGGTATGGGGCTGGATACCGACGCCGACCGCTTCGGCGTGGTGGATGAGGGTGGCGTGTACTTCCGGCCCAACCAGATTCTGGCTATGCTCTCGCACTATCTGGGCAAGGAGCGCGGCCTGGAGGGACGCCTGGTGATCACCCAGACAGGACTGCCCATGATCGACGCGCTGGCCGATGATTATCCCGGCCTGGAAGGAAACCGCCCCGCGCCGGGCGTGGTGCCGCCCTACGTGGGGCACCGATTTTATCACCACCGCACCGGTCAACGCGAGACGATGGTGTGGAAAAATGTATTTGTGGTACCGGTGGGCATCAAGTACATCGTCGAGATCCCCCTGATGGCGGATGACTATAAGCCACTGTCCGCCGACCAGATCGGGCCATCATGGATGGACAGGCTGCTGCTGGGGGGTGAGGAAAGCTCCGGGCTGACCACGCGCGGGCATGTGCCGGATAAGGATGGCCTGTGGGCTAACCTGCTGATCATGGACATGATCGCCTACTACAAAAAGCCACTCAAGGCTATCTGGGCCGATCTGGTCTCGCTGCCGGGGGCCTGGGAGCCGTTCGGAGGGCGTATCGACATCGATGCCAGTGACCGTGCCAAAGAGAACCTGATCAGCTATTATCTCGATCTGTTCAAGGGAGTGCAGGCCGGCGAGATCAAGCTGGGCGGACATCCCGTGATGTATGCCGGCGGCACGCGCTTTGACCTCGTGGAGATTTTCCTGGGCGACGAGCAGGGCCGCATGCGGCACTTCCTGCGCATCCGCGCCTCAGGCACCGAGCCGATCAACCGCATCTATACCGAGACAGCCGATCCTGAGCTGTGGCATGAACTGCAAGACCTGGTGCTGGACACCCTGGACAGCTTTTCCATCGAGGAGATCAGAGAGGCCTACCGCCCCCAGCGCATGGCTGATATCCTGGCTGCCACGCAGCCCGGCAACTGGGACCGGGTGATGGGAGCTGTGCGCGAGAAGCTGGCCGCTGAGGGCTGGTCAGTGGATACGCTGGTGCAGGCACTGCGCACCAAACAGGGGCACGTGGAGAAGCGCAACCAGCGTGTGCTCCAGCAATGGATCGACCGGCTCGTATAGCGCGCCACCGGAGACATCAAAGGCAGCAGGGGCATCGGAGTGATGCCCCTTTTTTGTGCTGTCAATCAGTGTATGGAAAAGGATGGGCGGAGAACTCTCCATCACGGTAATACCACACCCGGCGGTTCTCAAAGGCGCGAATCGCCGCCGCGCTCAGGCCAGGCGTCACATCATGCGCCACCACCACCGGGCCATCGTACCAGGGGGTGTTAAGTGAGAACAACGCCGCATACTCGATCCAGCGTGAGCCGCGCACCAGTACCAGGGCTGAATCCTCACCACGCAAAGCCTCCAGTTCATCCAGGGGCGCGCGGGTGATGCCATACAGCCCGTGCCACTCCTCCAGCCGCTGCGGAAGATAGGCGGACAGGTTGACTGCCAGCCCCGCTGCCAGCAGTGCCGACAGCACGAAGCCAGGGCGGGTCCGCAGGCGAGAAGTGATCCAGGTGGCAGCCCCGTTCAGGCCCGCGGCGGCCAGCACTGCCAGCCCGGCATGGGCCTCGTAATAGTAGCGCGGGCCATAAACCTGCGCCCCCACCCAGTAGGTCATGTGCAGCAGCACCAGCACAGCAAAAGGGACAGCCAGCAGACCGGCCCACAACCGACGCTCGCGATTCGGGTGGTGGGCAGCCAAAACGCACCCCACCAGGACGGGCAGCCAGCTCAGGCGAGGCCATCCGAACAGGTCTGCCGACCACAGGTACAGGTCAGCGTAAGCATTGCGCAGAGCCTGCCTCAGGGTGTGCCCACCATAGGGACCGATCGCCGGGCCAAAGCCGAGACGATCATACGGCCAGATCAGCGTGTACAGGTTGGTTGTGGGGCTGCCCGTGACCATCCACAGATAGGCCGGCTGCAGTGCCGCGATGGCCAGCGCCGTCGCGGGCAGTGGCCAGTAAGCGGCCATCAGGTCACGCGCTGCGAGCGCTCCCCTCCCCCGGCACGCTTGCAACAGGGCTGCGACAAACAGGGCTACAGACGGGATCGCGGCGGCCAGTGCGGTGAATGGGCGGGTGAGGGCCAGCATCCCCAGTGCGATCCCGGCGATCAGCGCCCAGCCGCGTGACGCGCTGCGATGGAATGCCCGTCTGGCGCGCTCCGCACGCAGTACCGCCCACAGGTAAAGCGCCATCCACAGCGCAGCGGCAGCGTGGCTCATGAATGTGGAGGACTGGATCAGGAACAGCGGGGAGCTGCCTGCCAGGATCGCGGCGGTGATCGCCGTCCGTCGGTCATACAGATCGCGGGCCAGCCCATAGACCAACGCGACCGTGATCGCCCCCACCAGGGGGGTGATCAGCCAGCCTGCCTGCAGCCGCTCGCCCAGCGAGAGCAGCAGCGGCCAGCCAATGCTGTACTTGCCAACGCGCCGCCCGTCGATCGTCAGCACAAAGGGGAGGGAAAACAGGCGTTCATCCGGCGCGGGCGGCCCCCACAGAGCGCCGCGAGCGAAGACGCGAGCCTGATACAGGTAAGCCGCCTCATCCTCCAGATGGGGGATCCCCTCGGTGACCAGCAGAGCCATCGCTGCGCAGGCAAGGAAGGCGAGCGCTGCCAGGCCAGCCGCCAGCAGCAGGTCGGGGAGAAGTGTGTGTGTCTCAGGGTGCCCAGCCACGTCTTTACGGGGCAGGGGTCAGTCATCTATGCCGATGACTTTGATCTCCCGATCGCTGGAGCACGGAGGATGCCTCCGCCCGTACAGCAGCCAGAAGATCAGGTTGAGCGCCAACCCAATGCCGGCACCGATCAGCGCCTCAGCCGTCCTGCCGCGCACCTGTGCCCACTGGTAGATGAGAAACGCCGGGATCGCGATCCCCAGCAGGGTGATCCAGCGGCGGCGGCGCTCGGTGCGCTGCAGGGCCAGCAGCATCAGGGTGAAGAGGATGGCCAGGAAGATCAGGTTTCCGGTGTTCATGGTGTGGTCTGGATGCCGCAGGCAGCGGCAGCCTGTTCAGGCGAGAGGATGCGCCAGGCATACATTCGCTCGAAGCGATCGCCCGTGTTGGCCAGGATGCGAACCTGAACGCCTGCCACCTGACAGCTCACCGCATAGTGATAGAGTGGGTTGTACAGTATCACCGCCGCGGCCTGCTCTACAAAGGCTTCCTGAAAGGCGCGGTACAGCTCTGCCCGGCGCACGCCGTTAGGGTCGCGCCGGGCGATCTCAAGGTCCTGGCTCATATCGTGATCCACGAACGCGCTGTAGTTCTGGCCGTCTGCGATCTGCGACTCGTGCCAGAAGGGGTAAGGGTCGGGGTCAGCGAACCCACCCAGCCCCAGTTCCACTAGCGCGGCATCATAGGGGCGAAGCCCCTCGTCATCGGGTTGAAGCTGGGCCGCAAGCTGGGCGCCGGTCACGGTGCGGATGGTCACATCGATCCCCAGATCGCGCCACGCGGCGGCGATCTGTTCACCCAGATCGCGGTGCACGTCTCGACTGCTGACCAGCAGTGTGAACGCGAGTCGGACGCCCTCGCGCTCCCGCGTGGCGCCGTTGAGAACCCACCCGGCCTCATCAAGCAGGGCGGCAGCGGCTGCCGGATCGTAAGGCAGTGGGGACAGTGAGGGATGTGCAGCCCATGAGCCCGGCAGGATGGGTGAGACAGCCGTCACCGCCTGCCGCCCCATTACCCCGGCGATCAGCGCCTCACGATCGAGCGCCTGAACCAGCGCACGGCGCACCTTCTCCTCCTGGAAGAAAGGTAGCCGCCCGGCGTCGCCCTGGTTGAAAATCACCACACCATACACCGGCAGGCGTGATGAATAGACGTTCACCAGCGGGCTGGTAAGAGCCGCGTCGAGCTGCGACGCGCTCAGCCCGCCCATCGCCAGCACGTCCGTGCCCAGCGCACGGAAGGCGCTATTGGCGTCCTGGTAGGTGTAGAACTCCACGGCCTCCAGAGTAACGCGCCGCTGCGGGTCATAGAAACCGACATAAGGCTCCAGCCGCACCACCTCGACGTTATCGCGCTGCTCAACCCCCAGCCAGCGCAGCGGGCCGGTTCCAACCGGCGCGAGGTTAAAGGGATCGTCGGGCAGGGTGGCAGCATCAACCCCGCCCAGCCAGTGCGCCGGCAGGATGCCCACCCCTGCATATTCGGGGAAGGACGTTAGCGGCTGGGTCAGCACGAAGCGGACTGTCCGCTCGTCAACGGCGTAAGTTTCCACTGTGCGCCAGAACGCACCCAGCGCCCCGGGGCCGGGGAAATCTGGGTCGCGCAGCAGGGCCATCGTGAAATCCACGTCTGCCGCGGTAAACGGCTCGCCGTCATGCCAGGTCACATCATCGCGCAGGGTGAAGGTGTATGTCAGGCCATCAGCACTTGCCGTCCAGGACTCGGCCAGATCAGGCACGGGCTGGCCGAACTCATCCACGCGGGTGAGGCCCGAGAAGATCAGACGGCTCAGATCGCGGTCGGTGTCCGAGGCGGCCAGCAGGGGGTTCACATAGCGCGGCGACCCTACCAGTGCCTCGCGGAAGACGGCCGACTCGGAAAGTTGTATTTCAGGCGGGGCGTCGGCAGCGGCAGGGCGGTCGGAGGGCAGAAGCGCCAGCACAGCCGCTGCCGCGATCATCAGCAAGCCCAGGGCCAGCAGGAGGACCTGCCAGCGGAAGCGGGCAGGTTGTCCATTGGACGTGGTGGGGCTGAAGCTGCTCATTGCCCGATCACCGCCTCCCTCAGCAAAAGAAGGGCTGTTCTGCGGGCAGCAAAACAACCCATTCGATTCACTCTCTGGCCCGGAACGCTGCGGCTGTCCAGCAGCAGATCAACCCCGCAGGATGAAGACGTTGATCACCACCAGGATGAAGAAGGCAATCGCCAGGCCAATGGTGACCTGGAACAGGGTCTTCTCCAGCCCCCGGCGGGTCTTATACTGACCCCCCGGCGCCTCACCACCAAACAGCGCCCCCAGGCTGCCGCGGCTCTGCAATAAGATGGTGGCAATCAGGGCCAGCGAGAGAATGATCAAAGCGATATTGAAGTAGATTTGCACGTTATCTATCCCTGTTGTACCTGAATGACAGGCCGGGATTATAGCGCGGCGTCAGGCAGCTATCAAACCACCGTTGCTATGCGCTTACTGTTCGGCCAGATCGACCAGCCCGTCGCGATCGGTGACCACAAATTCAGTGCGGGTGATGTGGATCAGCTTCTCATCTGAGAACTGATACAGCAAGCGGCATACCACCTCGCGGGTTGTCCCAACCAGGGCAGCCATCTCGTCGAGCGTCAGGTCGCGCGCCACCGGCGTCCCAACCGAATCGCCGAAGCGATCCAGCACCAGGCGAGCCAGCCGGCTGGCCACTGGCTGAAAGGCCAATCCCTCGACGATCTGGCTGGCCTGCTGCATCCGGGCGATCATCAACCTGCACAGCTCCCACAGCGCTGCGCTGTTCTGCAGCAGGATGGGCAGAAGAGTCTCCTGCGGCCACATATAAACCCGCGCATCGTCCAGCGCCTCCAGCGTCACCGGCATGGGTGCCGCCGGGTTAAAGAAGGCCATCCCCCAGAACACATCACCGGGCTTGAGGGAGATCACGATCAACCTGCGGCCCTCACGCGATTCCTTGACGCCCGCCACGCTGCCCGCCCCCAGCAGGAGGAGGTATGGCCATTCATCCCCATAGAGGGTGATGAACTCCCCCCTGTGATAGCGCCGCACCAGCGCGTGGGCTGCTACCGCCTCCCGCTGCGTATCAGTGAGCTGACCGAAGATCGGATTGGTAACCAGCAGTGTGTTGATCTTGTCCACCGCGCCCCCCTGCATGCTGCCAGTTTGGCACCATTATACTGCAGCAGACCTCATCCCCACACAGGGCTGCCCGTGATGGCCCCACACCGAATTTGCGTTAGCGCAAAGACACAACCTCTCACCTTGTGATACATATCACACAAATCGTACTCAACAGAACCCTTGTGGAGGGAGATCGATGAAAGACATCTCTGCCGCATCACGGCTGGTGCTGACCATCCTGGCAGTCATCATCGGCCTTTTCCTGATTATAGTGGCACCGGTCATCGTCCAGCGCTCGCTGGACCCGGTGCTGGATGAGCTGATGGTCGTGGTGCAGGAGCGCCCGCAGTTCCTCAGCGGCATCACCCTGTTCACCTTCTTCTATCCGCTGTGGCGCGCGCTGGGCTTTATCGGCGGGATCGCGCTGCTGGTCTCGGCCCCGGCCATTTATAAGGGCGAGGAATGGACACTGCCGGTGGCGCTGACAGCCTACGCCATGCCTTCCATCGGCGGCATGTTCATGTTCCTGCCCTTTGTCAGCTGGGTGGAGGATGCCTTCCCGCTGCCAATGGTCATCTCATGGGTCGGGCTGATCGGGTTCTGGGCCACCTTGCTGCTGCGCAAGGGTGACCGCCTGCAGAAGCTGGCCGACTGGCTGGTGTTCACCTTCATCGGGATGCTGGCCACACACAGCTTCGTGCTGGGTGTGGGGGCAGCCCGCCAGCTCATGACGCGGCCCGGCAAGCCCCTCTATGAAGGGCTTGAATGGTGGATCCTGACCATGATCGGCGACATCGACTGGATCGGTGCGGCCATGCTGATCATCTCGATCCCGCTGCTGGCCATGCGTAAGCGGGCAGGATGGTATCTGGCGCTGATCGCCGCGATTGCTACCCTGGCCATCGACGCCCCCACCCAGATCATCCGCGCCAGCACGCTCGACTACCTGTATGGCAGCCTGCTGGCCGCCGCGCTGATCGTCTGGCTGCTGATCCCAGCGTTCAAGAAGCGGCTGCTCGGTGAAACCGAGCAGGCCGTGGGCAGCCCTCAGCACAGCGTTGAGCTTGAGTCAAGCATGCAGGCGGGCTGACCCGCAGACGCCTGTAAGGAGGTCTCGATGAAACAACGTAACGACAGGCTCGGCATGGTGATCGCCGTGATTGGCGCGCTGCTGGGCATCATCGGCTCGTTCCTGATCTTTGTGAGCTGGTATGAGCCGATGCGCGCCGCCGAGCTGGCCGCCGGTCGGCCTGATGAGGAGATCATCGTCAGGTTCATCATCCCCGCGCTGAGCGACCTGGGCATCATCGCCGGTGTGCTGTGGGCCGTGGCCGCCTACGGCTTTGCGATCCGCAAGCAGTGGGCCTGGCCTACCGCGGTCGTGGCGAACGTGCTGGCCCTGCAGGGCAGCTTCTTCCCCATGATCCCGGCAGCCAGCCGCGATCTGCCACCCATGTTCGGCATCGTCTTCGTGCCCAACCTGATCCTGTATGCGATCCTGCTGCTGTGGGTGGGGCGCGTCGGCTGGAAGACGCTGGCCCTCAGCCTGCTCTCCGGGATGGCATTCGTGCTTTCGTTCATGAACGGTGTGGCCAGCACCGACCGCATCTTCGTGATCGGCACGCCGCTCTATGTGGCCGTGCAGCGCCTCAACTGGATCGCGTCGATCGGCTGGGGGGTGTTCACCATCTGGCTGATCCTCAAGCCCGCCGAGTGGGTGCGCGTGGTCGGGCTGGCCGCAGGCCTGCTGGAGGTGGTTGTCGGCACGCCGCTTGGCATGGCGACCACGCTCAGCTTTGGCCACTTCTCGATGTTCTTCCCCGCGCCCATGCTCAGCCTGGCCCTGATTATCGTGCTGATGCTGCCCTGGGGGCACAGCCTGCTGTCGCCCGCTGAGGCCGCTACGGCGCCCAGGACGGCCCCCGCCACCGCCGACCGGGGGGTATCACCCACGTCCTGACGCCCGGCAAAAAGGCACGGGAGCCAGGCGGCTCCCGTGCCGTCTTTTAGGTCAGCTTCTCCCCTTAGTTCCCGCAGGGGGAGACGTTGCGCCAGTTAGCTACTGTATCATTGACGATCTGCTGGCCGTCGGCCCCGTAGAACAGTGTGAGCTGGCGGTTCGCGATCTCGTCACAGGACATGCCCTTCTCGACATAATCCCATGAGCCAAGCGTGTATTTGTACTCGATCTGCGTCCCCTCCAGGCCGGTCAGGGTGATCGTCCACAGATCGCCGCCAGCGGGAGTCAGTACCACGCCAGCGGGGTCCCACTGTGGCAGATTCCCGTCCAGGCGATCCAGCGTCCCGGCGATGTAGACGGAGGACCCTGCCGGTGTGGTTGCCGGTACCGTGGCGTTGAAGGTCACAGTCACCGTGCGCAGCGCGGCAGTGCCCGGCACCTCGACGGAGTCGGCGGAGCGGTTGAACGAGGTATCGAGCGCCCGCACCACATAGTAGTACGTGGCGTTCTCGATCACTCTCGTATCGGTGTAGCTCTCCGCCCCAACTACCAGCGCAATGGTGGTGTAAGGCCCACCCGATGTGCTGCTGCGGCGCACCTCATAGCCATACAGGCTGGGGTCACCGGCGACCGGGTCCCACGCCAGCTCGATGCCAGCAGGCGATCCGGCCACCACACGCAGGCCGGTGGGCACGGCGGGCGGGGTCACATCACCGCTGGAGAGTACCGTCAGCTTGCAGGGGTTCGGCGGGTACTCACCTGAGGGGATGGGGCCGTTCAGATCGGCGTACAGCCAGTCCTGGCCACCGGTCACACTGTAGCGGTAGACGCAGTCAAAGCTGCCCACTGCCTCGGGCAGCAGGCTGGCGACGAACTCATCGTTGTTGCCCACATCAACGTTGAAGACAGCATCCGCCCATATCCAGTCGGGGCTGCCATCCGGATTCGTGCCCTCAGGGCCAAAGCCCACCTGAGCGCGCAGGCCGGGCGTCGCGCCGGGCTGGCTGGTCACCCCGTCGATCCAGATCTGGCCGTAGATATTCTCGGTGCGGTTGATCGTGCTGATGGTGTGCGTGATGGTGGGCGGCCACTGCAGGTTCGCCCAGCCGATCTCATAGCGCGGCAGGCCCCTCACCTCGTTGGAGAAGGCCCCCTCGTTCCCGGCGGCATCGACGGCCGTCACCACATAGTAGTAGGGCTTACCGTTGATCAGGCCGGTGTCGTCATACGCCGTACCGCTCGTCTCGCCCACCAGCACGTAGCCGCCGCGCGTCACCGGGCTGCGGTAGATGCGGTAGGCGGCGGCGTCAGGCACGGCGCTCCAGCTCAGGCTCACCGATGCGTTGCTTTCCGCAGCAAGCGTCAGCTGCGGGGCAGCAGGCGCGATCAGGTCCTGCCCCGGCTCCGGCAGCAAGATCGCGGCGCTCAGCGCGGGCAGGGTCACCTGCAGCATGCCGTTCACCGCCGTGACCGTGCCAGCCGTGCCCAGAGCGTCAGTCATCATCACCGCTGCGGGCAGTCTGCCGCTCGCATCGATGCTGAGCGTCCGGGTGTCATCACTGCGGTTGATGGCCACGATCGCGGCGTCGCCCCCGGTGCGCAGCAGATAGGCCAGCGTGCGCGCGGAGTCATCCGCCAGCAAGAAGGTCAGCTCACCATCGCGGAAGACCGGGTTGGCATGCCGCAGGGCGATCAGCCTGTCATAGTGTGCCAGCAGCGCGGAATCGCCGCCGGAGCCGTATGGGCCGGTGCCGTTCCACGGGAAGGTGCGCCGGTCGTCGGGGTCATCGGCCCCCGTCACGCCCACCTCATCGCCGTAGTAGATCGTCGGCGCGCCGGGGACGGTCATCTGCACCACAGCGGCCAGCTCCAGGAGCTGCTTGCCCTCGGCCAGATTGGCCGCGTTGAACTCCCTGTCCTCGCGGTTCTGCTCGCCGGGCGTCAGCGCCCACAGGATGCGCTGCGTATCATGGCTGCCCAGCAGGTTGAGCATGGTGTAGTAGGACGCGTCCGGGTTGTCCTCGCGCACCGACATCATCTTGGCGACGAACAGCGAGGGCGGCTGGTTGGACTCGCCATCATCGACAAAGCCCTTGTTATCAACCGTGCCAAAGAAGCCCAGGATGGCGTTGCGGAAGCGGTAGTTCATCGCCGTGTCGGCGCTGTCGCCGCGCACCATCGCCAGCACCTCGTGTTTCTTCCACAGCTCGCCGATGATCACGGCGTCGCCCCGCGTCTCCTGCACAGCAGCCCGGAACTCCGGCCAGAAGTCCGCCGGGAAGGACGGGTCGCCCATCACGTCGAGCCGCCAGCCGCTGGCCCCCTCCTCGATCCAGTAGCGCGCCACGGCGTCATCAGCCGCATAGATCAGCGCGCGCACCTCCGGGTTGTTCTTGTCGAGGACCGGCAGGCTATCGAAGCCAAACCATGACGTGTAGGTCGCGGCGTTGGGCGTGCCATCGGAGCCAGCACAGACCCCGCTGCCCGGCGTCACATCCTGGAAGTAGAACCAGGAGCGGTAGGGCGAGTCGGGGCTTTCGCAGGCGCCCACCTCAGGGAAGTGGCCGTAGCGATCGAAGTAGGCGCTGTCGGACGACACGTGGTTAAACACGCCATCCAGCACCACCTGGATGCCGCGCCGGTTGGCCTCACGCACAAACCGCTCAAACTCGGCGTTGGAGCCGAAGAAGTGATCGATGCTGTAGTAGTCCTGGGTATCGTAGGCGTGGTTCGAGGCGGCCTCGAAGATCGGGTTGAAGTAGATCACCGTCACGCCCAGGTCCTGCAGGTAGTTCAGCCGCTGCTGCACCCCGCGCAGATCGCCGCCGAAGTAGTCACGCCCACGCGGCCCCTCGGTGCAGGGCTCCAGCGCATTCTGATAGTGGCGGCAGTACCCCTCCGGCAGATCGCCCCAGTCCATCTCGATGATCTGGTCAAGCGGCTCGCCGGGATAGCCGTAGCGCGGCTCACTGGGCGAGGGGTCGTTATTGACGCGCCCATTGCGGAAGCGGTCCGGGAAGATCTGGTAGACAACAGCGTCCTTCATCCACTCGATTGGCTGGAAGGCCGGATCGTACACCGTGATCGCGTAGCTGTCGTCCTGAAGGCCCGGCGTGGCCTCACCCCAACCGCCATCCTGGAAGCGGTCATCATCGTAGTAGGCGGTCGTGCTGCCATCATAGATGATGAAGCGATAGTACAGCGTGTTCGGCTCCGCCGGGGTGATGCTGGTCTGCCAGAAGTCGCAGGTCTCATCCGGCTGCGCCGGGTCATAGCAGGACACGTCACTGGCGGCCAGTTCCATGTCCCTGAAGAACTGCTGGCTGTTGACGCTGTCCCAGAAGCGCACCCGCACGCCGGTCACGTCGTTGTGATAGGTGCGGAAGCGCAGCAGCACCTCGGTGCCCACCGGGACCGCCCCGAAGGGCGCGCGGTACAGCGTGTCCTGCGAGTTATGGCCGAGACCGTAGTATTCAACGTTGTTGTCGTTGCTGTGCCCGGCAGCAGTGACCGTGATGCTGAGGACGTGGCTTACAGGGTTGTAGGTGAAGGTCACCACTGCTGTCGTAGCGGGCACCGCAAAGGGGATATTGGGGCCGTTTGATACCCCACCCGCGCCATAGTTCTCAGCCCAGCTCTCGTTGATGGCGACCTTGGCCTCATAGTTCCCGGCGGGGATGCCGGAGACGGAGAAGGCGTAGATGCCATCACCATCGGGGTCCTGCAGCCATGAGCGCAGGCAGGCCGGATCCCAGTCGCCGGGGCAGCCCAGCTCACTCTGGTAGCTGCCGGGAACGGTGGCGATCACGCTGCTGACGTTATCCGTGATCCAGTGCGTTTCGTGGTCATAGTAGAACTTGACGTCGGTGGGGCTGCCCAGGCTCAGGGCGATATTTGCGCCGTTGCGGATCGCGTTGGCGCCGTAGTTCTCATCCCAGCTGCCGTTAAGGGCGGCCTTGTACTCCCAGCTCCCGGCGGGAACGCTGAAAGTCCCCTGCCACACCGCGTCATCCACATCATAGGTCAGGTGCGTTGCGGCACATTCCGGCTGCCAGTCGCCGGGGCAGCCCAGCTCACTCTGTAAGCTACCAGCGATGGTGACACTACTTGGCGGCGGGGTGTCAGCGGCCAGGGCCGCCCCGCTGCTGAGCAGCATTACCAGCAGAAGCGCAGATAGAATCGCTATCTTTCTCATGCCCGTGTCTCCTAAGCTATGCAGTGCTTTGATAGGGTCTTCACTTCTGGGGACCACAGGGGAGTCAGAGCAGGCACCACAGCCCATCTGAGACCGGCCCGAGGGGAAATCTCCGAATAGTGGTCCGTCAGTCTCCATAGACTATTATGATGGCGAGAGGGTTCTCTGTCAATTCTCATAACGCCCCTACCGGGCTGGCTCGTTTTATGGTCTAATGGGGACACATCCGTCCATACAGCGCCGAGATTATGAAACCCCGGTATTCTTTAGCACGCCTGCCGCTTCTTCTGATATTCCTTATGGTACTGACTCAAGGGCTGGTTCGTGTGGCTGTTGTGCCGATCTGGGCGCATTACGACGAGCCAACCCACTACGAATATCTGCGCTACGTAACCATCCATCACCGCCTCCCGATACCAGGTGAGCCTGATGACGCGATCCTGCATGAGATCGCCGACACGGTCGACGGCGCGCAGATCGGCGGCTGCGAGAGCGCACCCCCCGGCATCCCCCTGTGCGTCAGCCCGGCGCACCAGTTCGACGAGATGCCGGGATATTACGCCCTGCAGGCGCTCTTCCAGGCACTCATCAACCCGGCGAGCGTGCCGGGCCGCGTCGTGCTGGCCCGGCTGATCTCGGTGGCCCTGGCGGTCCTCACCGCCCGGCTGGCCTATGCCAGCGTCCGGCAGGCCTTCCCGCAGGACATGCTGCTCGCGCTCAGCACCGCGCTGATGATGGGCATCATCCCCGGCTATGTGGACCTCATGAGCGCGCTCAGCAACGACGTGGGGGCAGTAGCGGCCTTCACCTTCCTGATCTTCGCCCTGACCGCCGCCATCCGTGAGGAGGGGCATATCCGAACCCTGCCCGCCGTTGGCCTGGCGGCGGCAGCCTGTGTGCTGGCCAAGTCCTCGGCATGGATTGGGCTGGGTGTGGCAGCGCTCGGCCTGCTGATCGCTTACTGGCCGCGGCTGAACCGCCCCCTGCGGATCGCCCTCGGCGTGTCTGGCGCGATTGTCCCGATCGGCGCCTTTAGATGGCATCCCGGCGTGGGGCCGCTGCTGCGCGAGGGGATCGACCGGCTGCTCCCGGCAGGCGGCGCGAACTGGCGTCTCGCCTCATGGTACGATCCGGCCAACTGGCCGCATTATTTTGCTGGTATACGCTGGCAGTTTGTCACCTTCTGGGCGGCTTTTGGCAATGGTGAAACTGGCCTGCCGCGTGCCGGGATCGCCATCCTGGCTGTGATCAGCCTGTTCGCAGCGATCGGGTTGATCATCGCCCTGACGCAGGCGCTGCGGCCCGGCACACAGCCGGGATACCGACAGCGCATCCTGATCGTCTATGTGTTGGCCGTCCTGGCCGCGCTGGGCATGAGCCTGGCCCGGATCGACCCGCCCGGCGGCTACATGCCCACAGCCCGGCATTTCTATGTCGCGATCGCTCCCGCCGTGACATTGTTCCTGATCGGCCTTGGGGCATGGCTACCCCCGGCACGCAGACGGTATACTTACGGCCTGCTGGCAGTGGTGGTGTATGCGCTGGGGGTCTGGTCACTGCTCTATGTTCAGATGCCGTTTTTCCTGAACGAGTGGCCACCGATCCACTGATCAACCGGAGTTGTCTGTGAGCTTCTGGAAAGAGAACCGCTTCCTGGTAACGGGCGGCGCGGGATTCGTCGGCTCATTTGTGACAGCCGGCCTCCGTGCGCGCGGCGCGGATCACGTATTCGTGCCCCGCAGCCGGGATTACGACTTACGCTGGCCCGATGCTGTCGTCAGGCTGCTGGAGGACTCAAGGCCGGATGTGGTGATCCATCTGGCGGCTGTGGTCGGCGGGATCGGCGCAAACCGCGCCCGCCCCGCGGAGTTCTTCTATGAGAACCTGACAATGGGCATCCATCTGCTCCATCAGGCGTGGCGTGCAGGGGTGAAGAAGTTCGTCTCGATCGGGACGGTGTGCGCCTACCCCAAATACACCGAGACCCCCTTCAAAGAGAGCAGCCTGTGGGATGGCTACCCCGAGGAGACCAACGCGCCCTACGGGCTGGCCAAGAAGATGCTGCTGGTGCAGGGGCAGGCCTACCGTGAGCAGTATGGTTTCAATGCTATCTATCTGCTGCCCACCAACCTCTACGGGCCGGGCGACAACTTTCACCCCGGCACGTCGCACGTCATCCCGGCGCTGATCCGCAAGTTCAGCGAAGCCCGGCAGGCTGGCGCGGGGCAGGTCGTCGCCTGGGGATCGGGCACACCCACACGCGAGTTCCTGTACGTGGCAGACGCTGCGGAAGGCATCCTGCTGGCTACGGAGCATTACAATAAACCGGAGCCGGTGAACCTGGGCACAGGGGTGGAGACCAGCATCAAAGAGTTGGCCTATCAGATTGCGGGCCTGATCGGGTATCGAGGCCATATCATCTGGGATACCAGCCAGCCCGACGGCCAGCCGCGCCGCCTGCTCGATGTCAGCCGTGCCCTGCACGAGTTCGGATTCCGGGCGAACACCCCCCTTGAGGAGGGGCTGGCACACACCATCCGATGGTATCAGGAGCAGCAGGAGCGGTGCGGTGCAGAATAGACCAGACACAGAACCTCATCGGATCAACATCCTCGGTGTGGGAGTCAGCGCCATCAACATGAACCGGGCGCTGGAGACGATCACGGACTGCATCGAGCAGCACCGGAGATGCTACATCGTTGTCTGCCCGGTCTATACCGTGATGCTGTGTCAGAGCAGGCCTGACCTGCGCGGGGTGGTCAACCGGGCTGCGCTCGTCACCCCTGACGGCATGCCGCTGGTGTTCATCAGCCGCTGGATGGGATACAAACAGGTTGAGCGGGTATACGGCCCTGACCTGATGTTGGCCTTCTCACAGATAGCGGCGGTACGCGGCTACAGCAGCTTCTACTATGGCGGGGCTGAGGGGGTCGCCGCCCGGCTGGGTGATGAGCTGGCCCGCCGCTTCCCCGGCCTGCGCGTGGCCGGGGCCTATTCGCCGCCCGTCCGTAAGGAGGGGGAGCCTGAGGACCCGGCCATCATCCAGATGATCAACGCCGCCGGGCCAGATGTCATCTGGGTGGGGCTGGGCAGCCCCAAACAGGAATACTGGATGGCGCACCACCGCGATCACCTCAGTGCTCCCGTCCTGATCGGGGTGGGCGCCGCCTTTGATATACACACCGGTCGGGTGGCGCAGGCCCCTCGCTGGATGCAGCGCAGCGCCCTTGAATGGCTGTTCCGCCTGCTGCAGGAGCCGCGGCGGCTGTGGCGGCGCTATCTTCTCTACAATCCCCTGTTCGTGATCCTGGTGCTGCTGCAGCTTGTGGGCCTGCGGCGCCCGGCTGATCTCGCATTATCCACCGGGCCGGAGCCCGATCCCCCGGTTGAAAGGACTCGGCGACATGACCGATCGCACCCCTGAACAGAACAAGCCGCTGATCTCAGTGGTCCTCCTCACCGGCCGCCAGACCAAGCGCGCGGCGCTGGCGCTGCGCAGCATCCTGCGCCAGGACGGGCTGGAACAGGCCGAGGTGATCCTGATCGATGCCAGCCCGCCCGGCACACCGCCGCTGCCGGGGTCTGACCACCCCGCCGTGCGCATGTTCCGCCGCCCCGAGCGCACAGCGTTCGGCGAGATGCGGGCCGCGGCCGCCCGGCTGGCGCGCGGGCAGGTTGTCGCCTACCTCGAAGAACACTGCATCGCGCTGCCGGGCTGGCTGAACGCCCTCGCCGCAGCGTTTGAAAAGGGGTATGCCGCCGTGGGGGGCGAGGTGCACAACGCCAACCCGGGGGTGGGGATCAGCGACGCCATCCAGATCATGAACTACTTCCGCTGGCTGCCCCCCGCGCAGGCCGGTGAGGCTGACATCATCGTGGGGCATAACGCGGCCTACCGGCGCGATGTGCTGCTGGCCTACGGTGACGATCTGGGCTGGATGATCCAGGCGGAGCCGGTGCTGCAGTGGGACCTGATCGCAAAAGGCCACCGGCTGTATGTTGACCCGGCGGTCAAGTTCGGCCACCGCAACGAGATCACCCTCAGCTCGATCTCGCGCGGCTATTTCATGTGGAATCAGGCTTTTGGATTCGTCCGTGCCCGCACCAACAGATGGTCGGCGGGCATGAAGGCGCTGCGCGTGCTCGCCACGCCGGTTGTCCCCTTCGTCAGGACCGCCCGGATGTTCGGCCAGATCGTCAGCCGTCACCCCGGCCGGCTGCTGTCGTTCGTCGGGCTGCTGCCGGTCATGCTGCTCGCCCAGACCAGCGCGGCGCTGGGCATGGCGAAGGGCTATCTATTCGGGGCCGAGGAGATCGCCGTCCGCTTTGCCGACTACGAGCTGGATATCGATCGCGGCCCGCTGAGCGCCACACCAGCATGGATGGTGAGCGACCTATGACCCCGCGTGTAGCGGTGATCATCCCCGCCTATCACTCCGAACAGACCATCCAGGCAACACTGGAAACGATGAGCCACCAGACATATGCCGATTATGAGCTGGTCGTCGTGGACAGCAGCCCGGACGATCGTGTCGGGCAGATCGTCCGGAGCTATCCCCACGTACGCTATGAACACCATCAGGGCCGCCTGCTGCCGCACGGAGCGCGCAACCGGGGTGTGGCGCTCACCCGGGGCGAGCTGCTGGTGTTCACCGACCCCGACATCCTCGCGCCGCCGGAGTGGCTGGAGCGCATGGTGGCAGCTTATGAGGAGCGCGGGGGGGCAATTGTGGGGGCGGTTGTCTGCCACGGGCGGCGCTGGCTGGAGATGGGCATGCACCTCAGCAAGTTCGACAGCTGGCTGCCGGGCGGTAAAGTCCGCCGCATTGAGATCGGCCCCACGGCGAACCTGCTCGTCTCCCGCAGTGACTTCGAGGCCGCCGGGGGCTTTGCGGGGGATATGATGCTGGGCGACACCATCCTGAGCTGGGATCTGGCCGAGAACGGGGTGCCGATCTGGTTCGTGCCGACGGCGGCCGTTGAGCATCACCACATCGGCACCTGGCGCAATCTGCTGATCGAGCGTTTCGAGCGGGGCGGCGAGTTCGCCCGGATCCGCATCGAGCGCAGCGGCTGGCCGCAGGCGCGTACAGCGGCCCAGCTGATCGTCACCCTGCTGCCCCTGCGGCTGATCTCCCTGATGCTGCGGATCGCTCGCCATGCATGGCACGCCGGGCTGCTTGCTGAGCTGCTGCGCGTCAGCCCGGTGGTGATCTCGGCGCAGTCGGCCTGGCTGCTGGGAGAGGCTGTCGTCTATCTCCGCTGGCTGGTGGGGCGAGGCGAGACGGCCTGATGCGAGTCCTGATGCTGACCCATAACATGGCCTGGTATGGGGGCAGCTTCATGCGGGTGTTCCCCCTGGCCCGCGAGCTTGCCCGGCTGGGCCATACGGTCACCGTGCTGGCCAGCCGGACCCCTCCGGGCGGCCCGCGTCTCGATGAGACACGCGATGGCGTGCGGGTGATCCAGCAGCCAGACCCCCTGCCAGAGCGCCTAAGACATGGCGGCCTCAGCCCGTTCGACCTGCTGGGGAGGACCATCCACGCCCTGCGTGAGCGGTATGACCTGGTTCACTGTTTCAATCACCGGCCCGGTGCCTCGATCCCGGCCCTGCTGGCACAGAGACGCTGGCACATCCCACTGGTATACGACTGGGCCGATCTATGGGGCCGCGGCGGCATCGCCGACATGCGTAGCGCCTTATCCCGGCAGACGCTTGGCAGGCTTGACGCATACGCTGAGCGCCGCCTTGCCCATCTCGCCGATGCCGTGACAGTCATCTCCAGCGACCTGGGGGCCTATGCACGGGAGGTGGGGGTGCCTGCCGGGCGCATCCACACGCTGCCGGTGGGCGCTGATGTGGAGAGCATCCGGCCTATGCCGAAAGCCGCCGTTCGGGAGAAGTACCAGCTCCCCCCGGATGCGCCGATCGTGGTGCATATCGGCTTTGCGCCTTATGATGCCGATCTGCTGGCCGGGACGTTCGTCAGCCTGGCCCGGCTGCATCCGGCGGTGATCCTGCTGACCTCAGGGCGGCTGCCCGCCTCGGTGGTGGAGTCTCTTGAGCGCGAGGGGCTGCGCCACCACCTGCGCGATCTCGGCGTGGTACCCCACGAGCGGCTGGGCGAGGTGCTCGCCTGCGGCGACGTGATGATCCTGCCCTATTCAAACACCAGCATCAACCGGCATCGCTATCCCAACCGCCTCGGCGACTACCTGGCAGCAGGCCGCCCGGTTGTCACCAACCCAACCGGCGATGTGGGCGATCTGGTGATCCGCGAAGGGTTGGGGCTGGTTGCTGAGGAGGACCCGGAGCGGTTCGCCGGGGCGATTCGATCCCTGCTTGAGCAGCCCGTGCTGTGCGAGGAGATGGGCCGGCGTGCACGCGCCCTGGCCGAAGGCCCGCTGTCGTGGCGCGCCATGGCCGGGCGGCTGGATGCGATCTACCGCGTCCTTGTCGATCAGGAGACGGGACGCAGGTAGAAGTAGAAACCGTAGGCAGAGAGCGCGCGCAGCAGGGCGATGATCGTCCCGGCCCATGCCACCCCCATGATGCCGTGGCGCAGACTCAGGGCCACCACCAGCCCAAGTCCGACAACGGCGATCAATACCTGACTGGCGGTGTACAGGTTCAACCGGTCGAGCGGCGCCCGCCCAATCACAAAGCTGCGCGGGAATGCCTCGGCCAGCAGCAGGCTGCCCATCAGCACAATGGGGACGGCCAGGCCGGTATAAGTGTCATAGCGTCCGGCGTAGATCAGGGGGAGCACCATCGGCAGCAGCAGGGCCAGCACCACTCCCGCAACGGCGGCCAGGCCCAGCAGCGCCAGCAGGGTGGCCGTGACGCGCATCTGGCGGCGGCGCACCGTCTCAACGGCGAGGGTGTAGCGGCTGATGCCCTGCAGCGTGTAAAGCGGCCTGACCAGCGCCTCCACGGCGGCAAAACCAGCCAGCGGCTCGGGGGGTATCACCGCGCCCGCGATGGCCACCAGCCCCTGATCGAGCAGCAGATTGGCGCCGGAGAGGAACCCAAAGCCAAGCCCGTGCCAGCGCATCGACAGGGGGATGGTCTCCGTGCCAACTGGCGCCCGGCGGGCCAACAGCGCCACCCCTATCCCCAGTGTCACCACAATGGCGGCAAGCTGCGCCCCCAGCAAAAAGCCTGTCCCGGCCAGCCGGGGCAGCAGTATCACCACCAGGGCGGGGACGATCATCAGGCTGTTTGGCAGCCGCAGCAGCAGCACCGCCCACACATAGTGCCGCAGAGCGTTCAGCAGATTTGCCACTGCAAGCGCAAGGGAGAGCAGAAAGACCCCTGTCACCACAAAGGCGACCTCCCACAGGCCCAGATGATACAGCAGGGCTGTACCCACCGCGGTCAGCGCAAACAGGGGCAAACTGAAGCCCATCATCCCGGCCAGGTCACGGGGCCAATGATAATGACCGGCAGGCTGGTGGCTGTAGAGGCGCATCATCAGGGCAGGCTGCCCGAAGGTCGCCAGAACCGGCAGGAAGCGCACCAGCGAAACCAGCAGCGCGAACTGCCCGGCGTCGGGGCCGGGCAGCATCCGGTAGATCAGGATATTCGCAAGGAGGGTGAACAGGCTGGCGAGGGCTGTGACGCCAGTAGCCCCTGCCATAGCAGCCACCCATCCCTGCGGATTGATCCATCCGTTCAGCACTGCTATGTCTTTCGTGCCCGCACCTCGCCTCTTACATCCTGCTAGGTGGCAGCCTCCAGCGCGTCGGCCAGCCAGGTAACAACCTCCGCCTCGGCAGGGATGCGGCCTGAGCACACAACCTGGCCGTTGATCACCAGCCCCGGCGTTGAAAGGATATCATAATTCATGATGTCCGCGTAGTCGGTGATTTTCTCGATGGTCGCCTGGATGCCCAGCATCGCAACGGCCTTGCGGGCGATCTCCTCCACCTTCTTACAGTTGGCACAGCCGGGGCCAAGCACTTTGATATCCAGCATTGTTTCCTCCAGATCAGGATGGGTTATGGGTAGGTAGTCAACAGCAGACGAGGGCTCAAACCGCCTCGCCCATAAGCTCTCTCAGGGACGTTAAGTTCCGGGTGTAATCAGCCTCCAGCAGCACAGGGCAATCGGCCAGCTCACGCTGCCCCGCCGCCAGCCTGGTGGCGAATACGTAGCAGGTAGGCTCACCGCACCGTTTGCAGTTGGTCTGCGGCATCAGCTTATACAGGGCCAGCGGCGTGGGGCGTTTGTGGACATGGGTGCTGGGCGTGATCTCATCCCGCGCTGCCCATATCTGGTTGACCCGCGCGATCTCGCCTTCCAGCAGGCGGAGGGCCTCCTCACGATCCTCGATGTTGCTGACGGCGATTTGCCCGGCGCTGAACACCACTTTGTGCCCACCATGCGCCCAGCTCAGGGCCGGGGCCTCCGGGCTGTAGACGGCGCCTTTCAACACGGCGTTGAGATAGGGCAGCACAGGGCTGATGTCCACCGCCAGCCGCGCAATGGCGCTGAAGCGCTCGGCTCCTGGATGGCAGGGTGGAGTGAAAACCTCCAGATCGTAATCTTCGATCAGCATACCTCTGCTCCGCTTTTTGAAGATACGCCTTATACTGCCAGGAAGAGGCCAAACAGGTATCCGGCCAGCGTGCTGAAAACGGCCACCAGCGCCACGTAAGCGGCCGACTTCTCCTTGCCCAGGATTTTGCCCGTCACCAGGATACTCTGCAGTGACAGCTCCGGGTCAGCCAGCAGGTAGGCCAGCAGCGGCCCGCGATGCATCCCCAGGTCCAGGAACATGCGAGCAATGGGAACCTCAACCAGGGTAGGGAAGTACATGAACACGCCAAACAGCACCCCGATCAGATTGGCCCAGATGGTGTTGCGCCCGGCAAGCATCTGCACCCACTGCGCCGGGATGACGGCCCGGGCCATCCCGGCAGCGAACACCCCCACGATCAGCAGCGGGAAGATCTGCTTGACGAACTTCCAGGTCTCCCACAGCCAGCCCGCGATCTCGTCCTGCGAGAAGGAGCGGGCGGCGACGATGCCCACCGCCGCGATCAGGATCATCTCGCCCACAAAGCGCCCTGTGATGCCGATCACCACGCTGCCCTGGCCCATGGTCGGGGCAGCCAGCAGCAGGGTGAGTGCCACCAGCCCCATCGCCACATAGGTCCAGCGGTTGAAACGCTCCAGCACATGCTCAAGCCCCAGGAAGGCCGCGGGGGCGATCAGCACCAGCATGACGATCAGCAGCGCGCCCTGCGGCGCCAGGTTGACGCCCTCCAGCGCGGCCAGCAGCCCGGCGGGTAGCTCGACCGGCAGGCTGACGGAGAACAGCGTGCCGGTCAGCAGCTCGACCTGCAGCGTACCGACGATCAACACTGCCAGCAGCAGCCCGAAAACCACCCCCACCGCCGGTTTGACCTGCGCCTCACGGTCAAACATGCCGTTTTTCTGCATCTGGGCGGTGCGCTCAGCCTCTTCTGCGCGGAACAACCAGGCCATGATTGCACCAATGCCAATGCCAAAGACAATCGACAGCACAATGCGGGCCAGGGCGATATCCGCCCCGATGGCCGCGCCTGTGTAGGCGATCGCCAGGATGTTGACCGCCGGCCCCACAAACAGGAACGTGATCGCAGCCCCCAGCCCGGCCCCGCGTTTCCAGATGCCCGCAAACAGGGGCAGGATGGTGCACGAGCACACGGCCAGCACAAAGCCGCCGACCGCCGCAGCCGGGTAGCTGATCCACTTCGGCGCTTTCGGCCCCAGATAGCGGGTGATGACCTCTTTGGGGATCATCGCGCTCATGTAACCGGCGATGATGAAGGCGGGCACCAGGCACAGCAGCACATGTGCCGCGAGGTAGTCGAGCAGCCCGGTCCACCCCGACCGGAGGAGCATGCTCACGTAGTCCAGCACAGCTTCAACTGTCATGCGCGATCCTTCATCCGCTCATCCCGATCATGGGCCGCTGCGAGCCGCCTTGCCTCACACTTGGGGCAGGTGCAAGGCGTCTGTGTGAGTGCCTCAGGCGGTGCAAGAGAGATCGGCTCTCCCGCCAAGGCGATCACAGCCGCCAGCACCGCATCGATCAGCGAGCCCACTATGTTATCCGCCAGCGAGTAGAACACGTTCATCCCCTCGCGGCGGTCGACCACCAGCCCGGCATCGCGCAGCCGCATGAGCTGCTGTGAGATGTAAGCCTGCCTCTGGCCAAGCCTCGCCTCGAGGTGGCACACGCAGGCCTCCTCCTCGCGCAGCACCTGCACGATCTGCAGCCGCACGGGGTGCGAGAGCGCCTTGAACACATCTGCCAGCCGTTCGTAATCGTCCATCAGGGTAACCGCCCAAAGCCTTATTCAATATTCAGAATATAGAATATACCGTTAGGCCGTCTGCCCATAGTGACATCTATCACTAATCAGGGTGATCAGTGTGCAGGGCCGCGGCGGTACAAAAAGACGCGAGCCCACAGGCTCGCGTCTTCCATTACACATGACAGATAGCTTAACAGTTATTCAGAGGGTTGCCCCAGATAGGCCAGCACCTGGTCCAGCGTGCCGAGCGCCAGCACCTCGGCAGCCATGCGGCGTGCGTCCTCCAGTGTCACAGCGCGCAGTGCCTCCTTGACTGCCGGGATCGAGGGGGCGCTCATGCTCAGCTCGTCCAGCCCCAGCCCGACCAGCAGCGGGGCGGCTGAGGCGTTGCCCGCCAGCTCCCCGCACATCCCGGCCCAGATACCAGCGTCATGGGCCGCACGGGTCACCTGCGCAATCATAGCGAGCACGGCAGGTTGCAGCGGGTTGGCGATGCCCGCCACTTTGGTATTCCCCCGGTCGGCAGCCATCACATACTGGGTGAGGTCGTTCGTGCCGATGCTGAAGAAGTCCACCTCACGCGCCATCCAGGGGGCGGCCATTACCGCAGCGGGCACCTCGATCATGATGCCCACCTGCATCTGCTCGTCAAACGGGATGCCGGCATCGCGCAGATCGGCCTGCACCTCCGCCAGCAGCGCCTTTGCGCGGCGCACCTCTTCCAGCGTGCTGATCATCGGGAACATCAACCTGACAGGGTATTCGGCGCCGACTCGCAGCACGGCCCGGAGCTGTGTCTTGAGGATCTCCGGGCTGTCAAGGCAGAAGCGGATACCACGCCACCCCAGGAACGGATTGGCCTCCTCGCCCAGATCATAGTACGGCAGCGGCTTATCGGCACCCACATCGAGCGTACGGATGATCACCGGCCGTCCATCCATGGTTACGGCGATGTCGTGGTAGGCAGCGATCTGCTCATCCTCAGTTGGCGCGCTGTCCCGGTTCATAAACAGGAACTCGGTGCGCAGCAGGCCAATACCTTCAGCGCCATATTCTCGTGCCACACTGGCGTCATGCACCCCGCCAACGTTGGCGGCCACCTCGATCGGATGGCCATCCTTCGTAACGGCTTTCTCCTGTGCCGATACCCTGGCCTGCTGTTGTGCCTGAAGCCACCGCTCACGCTGCGCCAGCAGCCGCGCGATCACAGCTTCATCCGGGTTAGGCCATAACTGTCCCGCCTCCCCATCGATGCCCACAAGCTGGCCATCTTCAAGTGTATCAAGCACCGGCCCCATGCCAACAATCGAAGGGATGCCAAGTGCCCGCGACAGGATGGCGCTGTGTGACGTTGGCCCGCCCAGCGCTGTGCAGATACCCAGCACCAGCGCGGGGTCGAGCTGGGCGGTGTCGGAGGGCGTCAGGTCATCCGCCACGATGATCACGGGAGCAGAAAGTGTACGGGTGGCAGGCTTCTCGCCCAGCAGGTGGCGCAGCACACGCTGCCCCACATCAAGCACATCTGCTGCGCGCGCCTGCATGTAGGGGTTGTCCAGTGCACGGAATTCCGCCGCAGCCTGCTCGATGACCTGGTGCCAGGCCGCTTCAGCATTCAACCTCTCTTCAGAGAGGATCTGCCAAACTCTCTCTTCGAGCTCGGGGTCATCCAGCAACATCTCATGGGCCTCGAAGATCGCTGCCTCCTCCTGGCTCGCCATGCGGGCTGTGCGGTTGCGCAGGTCGCGGATCTCACGGCGCGCGGCCTCAGCAGCAGCATGCAACCTTTCACGTTCGGCAGCCGGATCGTCCACTGACCTGGCGACGATCTCCAGGGTGCGCGTCTCAAATCGCGCCACCGGCCCTACCGCATACCCGGCGGAAACGCCAAGGCCGGTTAATACCCCACCCTCAGCAGAGGGGGCGAGCGGCACGACCTTTTCCGGCGGCTCTGCATCCGGCGGGTCACCGAAGTTATCATCGGCCAGGGCCTTGATCGCCGCCAGCGCCTCAGCCGCATCCGGCCCGGATGCGCGGATGGTGATGGTATCACCCTGCCGGATATCCAGCGTAGTCACTTTGTTGAGGCTGCGCGCACTGGCGGTTTTGTCGCCCTTGCTCACCCAGATCTCTGACTCGAAGCTGCCGGCAAGCCCCACAAAGCGAGCGGCGGGGCGCGCATGCAGCCCCAGCCGGTTGGTGACGGTCAGCATCAGCTCCAGCCCTTCGGCGGGGGGCAGCGCCGCCTCAAGAACAGCAGGAGGGGCAGGGGCAGCCTCATCCAGCAGAGGCTGGAGCTGCTCGACCTTGGCGGTCAGGGCGTCACGCGCCTCTGCAAGCACCTGCTCAATCGGCAGGCCGATCGAGGCCGATGTCACCGCGGCGACCGTCCCCTCGATCAGGGGGGCAGGGGTCAGATAGACATTTGCGCGCTGCTCCGGCTCCAGGAACTCGAGCGCCGCCTCGGCGCTGAGCACCGCGCTGCCCAAGTCCATCAGCACGATCACCCCGTCGTCACTGTAGACCGACTGGATGGCCTCAAAGACTTTCATTGCATCTGTCCCGATCGGGTTGTCGGGATCGTCGATCCCGCCGGCAACTGCCAGCGGGACGTCGTTCTGCATCATCTGCCGGGCAAGCTCGCGGACACCCTCAGCGAGTGTCGGGCTGTGAGAGACGATCACTATCCCTATCACGGCGGATTATCCTGTGGTATCTATGTCTTCAGCGCCCCCGGATAGCCCGGGTGAACACGAGGCTGAATCCGAACACAGCCCAGATAGCCGCGGCGGCGCCCATCCCCCACAGGATGGCTTTTCCCAGGCCCATGGCCGGGTAAAGCTGCCAGCCTGTATAGATGGCCAACCCCACGCTCAAAACGATCATCACGATCAGACCGGTGCGCTGGCTCAGCCAGGGCTGGCTGCGCTCCGGGGCGGGTTCGCGCTGGTGAAAGGGGTTCTGCCCCCGCCCGCCTTTCCTGCTCATGCCATCCTCTGCAGGGCAACTGCCAGCCAGATGCCATACACCAGAGCTGCCAGCGCCAACACAGTGACTACAATGTTGACGGTACGCTTAGCACGCTCGCTGAGGGCCAGATCAAACAGGATCGCACGGGCCCCCAGCGCGGCGTGGATAGTCACTACGATCAGGAACACCACCTCGATTATGAAGATGAGCGGGTTACTCACATAAGCGATCACCTGCTCGTAGTTGCGCAGTCCGCCCTCTACCACAAAGTGATGGGCGATCATATGCAGGCCCAGGACCAGGATCAGCAGCAGACCCGAGATAGCCTGGATGATCCACAGCCCACCAGCGGAATTGCCTTTGCTCTCTGTGTTCTGCATCGCATCCCTTCCCTATTTTGTGAACACCAGCCACGCGCTGACGACCAGCAGCACCACCGAGAGCGCCGTTAGGCCCCACAGCATTGGCCGCTGAGCTTTAACCCCAATCCCCATGCCCACCAGCGCCACGCGGATGCCATTCAGCCCGTGAAACAGGATGCCGAAGATCAGCACCACGTCCAGCAGCAGGATCAGGGGGCTGCGGGCGAACTCGACGAACTGATCCCAGCCCGTCTCGCCCTGCAGCAGCAGGCTCAGGACGATCAGGTGCAGCACCAGGTAAACCACCAGCCCGATCCCCGTCAGACGGTTGAGGGCGAAGGCCCAGCTCCCGGCGCTGCGGCGGCGTACATCAAACCACGCCCGGATAGGGCTGCGAGGCCGCACATCCGTTGAACTCTTTGCTTCCTGCATGGTCAGCTCCTCACCTTCAGGCTTTCAGGCCGAAGAAGCGGCGGATCTTACGTTTGGTTAGCTCGCGCCGCAGCGACATGATCGCCCCGGCCGGATCGACGTTAGATGGGCAGGCCTCAGAGCACTCAAAGGCCACATGGCAGCGCCAGCACCCGTCAGGCTGATCAACCCACGCCAGCGGCCCTTCGACCGACAGGCCACGCGGCTCCTCCACCACCCGCCAGGCGGCGGCCAGCGCCGCCGGGCCGAGATAGTCGGAGCTGGATCCCGCGATCGGACATGCCGAGACACATATGCCGCACTCCAGGCAGTTCTCATAGCGTGTGAAGGCGGCGATGCCTTCCGGGGGCTCGGCCTCAGGCATGAACTCGCTGCGCCGTATATACGGCATCCCTGCCGCAGTGTAGCGCGCGTAGAACGCATCCATATCGACCACCAGGTCGCTGATGAGGGGGATGTTATCCAGCGGCTCGACCACCACGGTATCTGTGCCCAGATCGAGCACCTTCACCACGCATGACAGCTCCTCATGCCCGTTGATCTTCATCCCGCAGGTTCCACAGGAGGCATGATGGCAAGAATGGCGCAGCATCAGCGAGCCGTCGTGTTCACGCCGGATATCCTGCAGGGCGATCAACACAGTAGTGTCTTCATTGCAATCGACGGTGAAGGTATCGTAATGGGGGGCTTTGTCGCCTTCCTTGTAGCGAAGTACCTTGAACGTGATCTTCTTCTCAGCCATCTCATCCCCCATAGTATGCGGTGAACGGCAGCAGGACGGTTTCGCGCGTGCGGCAGGGTTCATCCACTCCGAGCTTCTGGCATACCACATTGGCGGCGGCCTCCGCCATGCCGCGCAGCGTAGTTGCCTTCCCACCCGTGATTGTGACAATCCCCTCCACGCCCTCGTCTGCGTGGTCGAAGCACTTGAAGGTCCTGCTGAGCTCACGCCCGGTATCCGCGCCGCGCGGGCCGATCAGCGGCCGGGCCGCAGACCAGGCGGCGCGCATGGGCGCATGGCGCAGGGCGGGGATCATCTTCGCCCCCTCCGTATACATCTTCTCGATGTGGTCTTTGGGCAGGCCCAGGTTGTCAGGATCGTCAACCACCCACGAGCTGGTGCCAATGACCGACAGCCCGCGCTGCGGCACGACGATATCACCATCCCCTGAGGGGGTCATGCGGTTGATGACCATGTTGCAGTACCTGCCGTAAACTGCCACCATCACGCCAGGGGAAGGCCGGATCGGGACCTCGACCCCTGCCAGGTCTGCGATCTTGCCTGACCAGGGGCCAGCGGCATTGATCACAATATCTGCCCGCAGGTCGTACTCCCTGCCGTTACGATGGTCACGGACACGCGCCCCAACGACCGTGTTCCCTTCTTTCAGGATACCGATGACCTCGGTATAGGTCTTGATGACGGCGCCGTTCTTCTTGGCGGTGGCGAAGAAGCGCAGCGGCATCCGCATCGCGTCCATTGTTGCATCGGGGATTTGTACAGCGAGGATCAGATCGGGGCTGAGGTTAGGCTCCAGACGCAGAGCCTGCTCACGGGTCAGCCTGCGGGTTGGGATGCCGCAGTCACCACAGCCTTCAATGAACAGGTGGCTGTATTCGACATCCTCTTCAGTAATGGCCACAAACAGCCCGTCATTTTCCTCAAACGTACCGGGGGCGATGCGCCGCAGGATCTGGTTTTCCTCGATGCACTCCAGCGCCGATTCCTTGTCTTTGACTGCGTAGCGTGCGCCGCTGTGCAGCAAGCCATGATGACGCCCGGTCGTACCGGAGGTCACCTCGCCACGCTCCACCAGCGTCACATCCAGGCCGCGCAGCGCCAAGTCATGTGCCAGAGCCGCGCCTGTTCCGCCCCCACCGATGATCAAGGCAGAATATTTCGCCATGGTGTTTCCTGTTCTGCTACATGCAATCAGGGATCAGGGCGGCCGCCACCAGTGCTTCCGGCACCTGATCCCTGACGCTAGACAGCCATTGTGTCGTCGCCAGCCTGTGGCGCATCACCGGGGTGACGCGCCGTCAGTTTTGGACGATCCTATTCCACCCAGTCGAAGGTGCGCGTGACGGCCTTCTTCCAGCCGGCATACAGCTTCTCGCGCTTCTCCGGATCCATCTTGGGGTGCCATTCCTTATCAACACCCCAGTTCTTGCGCAGCTCTTCCTCGGTGCTCCAGAAGCCAACCGCCAGGCCGGCTGCATACGCAGCCCCCAGCGCCGTGGTCTCGGCGACCTTTGGACGGACCACCGGCACCCCCAGGATGTCGGACTGGAACTGCATCAGCAGCTCATTGTAGACCATCCCGCCGTCAACCTTGAGCGCGGTCAGCGCAACGCCCGAGTCCTTGTTCATGGCATCGAGCACTTCGCGGGTCTGGAAGGCTGTGGCCTCCAGCGCGGCACGGGCGATATGCGCCTTGTTGACGTAGCGGGTCATGCCCACGATGACGCCGCGAGCATCGCTCTTCCAGTAGGGCGCAAACAGGCCGGAGAACGCCGGGACGAAGTAGATGCCGCCGTTGTCCTCCACCTTGCTCGCCAGCTCCTCAATCTCCGAGGACTTGGTGATCAGGTTCAGGTTGTCACGCAGCCACTGCACCAGCGCACCGGTGATGGCGATCGAGCCTTCCAGCGCGTACACGGCGGGCTGCTTGCCGATCTTGTAGGCCAGGGTTGTCAGCAGGCCGCTGGCGGACGGAACCGGCGTGGTACCGGTGTTGAGCAGCATGAAGCAGCCTGTGCCATAGGTATTCTTGGCCTCACCGGGGCTGAAGCAGGTCTGGCCGTAAAGCGCCGCCTGCTGGTCGCCGAGGTCACCGCAGACCGGCACGGCACCCCCCACCGGCCCATCGACCGGAGTCATGCCGTAGATGTCGGGGTCGCTCGACGGGCGGATCTGGGGCAACATCTGGCGCGGGATGCCCATGATGGCCAGAATCTCATCGTCCCAGTCCAGTGTCTTGAGGTTCATCAGCATGGTACGGCTGGCATTCGACACGTCGGTGACATGCGCGCCGCCGTTGGGGCCGCCGGTCAGGTTCCAGATGACCCAGGTGTCGATGTTACCGAAGAGGGCATCGCCCCGCTCGGCAGCCGCGCGCAGCCCCTCGACGTTGTCGAGCAGCCACTTGATCTTGGGGCCAGAGAAGTACGTGGCCAGCGGCAAGCCGACCTGAGCCCGGAAGCGATCCTGCCCGCCATCACGTGCCAGATCGTTGCAGATCTTGTCGGTGCGGGTGTCCTGCCAGACGATTGCGTTGTAGTAGGGCTTGCCGGTTTTCTTATCCCACACGACGGTGGTCTCGCGCTGGTTGGTCACACCGATGGCCACCAGCTCCTCCGGCTTGACGCCCGCCATCTCCATCGCGCCCTTGATAACCTGCTGGGTACGCACCCAGATTTCCATCGGGTCGTGCTCAACCCAGCCGGCCTGCGGATAGATCTGCTCGTGCTCAAGCTGGTGGATGCCCACCACCTCGCCGCTGTGGTTAAAGATCATGAACCGGGTGCTGGTAGTACCCTGATCGACAGCAGCAGCATATTTAGCCATTAGACGTTTCTCCTTATCTAGTGTGGAGATCAACCATTCTCCAGGGCTTCTAACAATGCATTAAGGATCAGGTACGAGGACGTGGCCCCCGGGTCCTGATGCCCAATGCTTCGCTCCCCCAGATAGCTGGCCCGGCCCTTTCGCGCCTGAAGCGGGATGGTGGCTTTCATCCCGGCTTCAGCGGCCTGAACGGCTGCGCGGAGGGCAGCCATCAAGTCATGGCCATTATCCAGCCCAGATCGCAGTGCGACGAGCGCCGGGGCCAGTGCGTCATACATTGTCTTATCTTCAAGCTGAGGCCGTCCTCGTTGAACGACGCCATCAACGGCGGCTTTCAGCATGTCGTAGACCTCATCGTCGGTCAGCTCGTCTCTGTCGCCAAAGGCCGCCCCGCCGCGCATGAAGAACGTCCCATACAGCGGCCCGGCAGCCCCACCCACGGTCGACATGAGCGTCATCCCGGTGGTTTTCAGGATATCTCCGATGTGCTTGTCGGCGACTTCCGGCAGCTTCTCCATCACCTTTGAGAAGCCGCGGTCCATGTTGGTGCCATGATCGGCATCCCCAATCGCAGAGTCGAGCTGTGTGAGGTAGTCTTTGTTTTCCGCCAGAACCCTGGCCACACGCTCAAGCCAGTTGACGATCTGGGCTTTGGTAAGCATAGTGACTCCTGAAAGGAGGATTAGAGATTAGGAGGGGAACCCTCACTAATCCCTAATCCTTTAGCTTACACACCCCAGCGCAGGCCGGGGGTCTTCACCGGAGCATCCCAGAACTTGAGGATCTCCTCGTCCACCTTCAGCAGCGTGATCGAGGCGCCTTGCATCTCCAGTGAGGTGATATACGGGCCAATCAGGTTGCGGACGATCTTGATGCCCCTGCCCTCGCAGATCTGCAGCAGCTTGCGATACACTGCGTACAGCTCCGAGACTGGCGTGCCGCCCATGCTATTCACAAAGGCCAGCACCTGATCACCAGCTTTGAAGGGCTCGTCGGTCAACACCTTCTCGACCCATTCGCCCTTATCGTTATCCCACTCGCGCACCGTGCGCGTGTAAGCCGGATCATCGAGGATCGCCAGAGCCATCATCTCGGTGATCTCGTCTGCGGTCTTCATCTTCAACCGCTCGCGACCTGGCTCACCATGGATCCCGATGCCAAACTCGAACTCGTCGTCGCCCAGATCAAAGGTTGGCTTCCCTGCAGCTGGCACAGTACACGAGGTCAGCGCGATGCCGAGCGAGCGCCCGTACATGTTGACCTTACGGCACAGATCAGCGCACTGCTCCAGGTTGTAGCCAGCCTCGGCAGCAGCACCTGTGATCTTCTCCGCCAGCACGGTCGTGCCAACGCCGCGACGGCCAGCCGTGTAGAGGCTGTCCTTCACCGCCGCGTCGTCGTCGATCAGGATGGCCTGCACCTTGATTCCGTCACCGAACGCCATCTCGGCAGCCGCCTCGAAGTTTAGCACGTCGCCGGTATAGTTCTTCACAATGTAAAGAACACCCGCGCCGCCATGGACGACTCGAGCAGCCTCATACATCTGGTCGGGGGTGGGGGAGGTGAAGACCTCGCCGGGGCAGGCGGCGTCCAACATGCCCATGCCGACGAACCCGCCGTGCATTGGCTCGTGGCCGCTGCCGCCACCGGAGATGAGCGCAACCTTGCCCTGGACCGGCGCATCTGCGCGGTAGACGAAGTTCGGGCCAAAGTGCACCTTCAGGATATCAGGGTGGGCCGCAGCCATGCCTTCAAGCTGTTCCCTAACAACATCCGGAACGGCGTTGATCAGCTTTTTCATCAGATCCTCCTATCGGACTAGCTGCGGGCTTTCTATTGGGTAACGTTATTCTTTCCCCGCCAGGGCCGAGGAGACAAACCAGTCATACAGGAACGGTCCGACGATGCCACCCAGGATCGTCACCAGCACGGGCGGAACCAGCCAGTAGATGCCGTCAAACAGGCCGGTGGTGCCTACCAGCGTACCAAACAGCCGCGGGCCGAAGTCACGGGCCGGGTTGATAGCATAGCCGCTGGGGCCGCCCAGCGAGAGGCCGACCGCCAGGACGGTGAAGCCAACCAGGAACGGGCCAAGGTTGTGCATCAGGCCCATGTTCTTGCTGTCGCCGCTGGCCAGGATGCCCCACATGAGAACCATCGTGCCGAAGAACTCAGCGATGGAGGCATTCAGCAGCGAGTAGCTTCCGACCGACGCAGCGCCTGCGCCACCCCAGAAGGCCGACCCGAAGACGGAGCCCGGCCCGGTGCACCACACGTTCGGCATGCCGGCTTCCTGCAGGCCCTCCATGTAGACCAGATAGACGCCGGCCGCCCCCAGGAAAGCACCCAGGACCTGAGCGATGATGAACGGAACCACCTTGGCCCAGGGGAAGCCGCGCTTCACGGCCAGGCCGATCGTCACAGCCGGATTCAGATGCGCCCCGGAGACGCCACCGGCCACATACACAGCCACAACCACCGCGAAGGCCCAGCCGATGGTGATGGTATTCCAGTTGTAGGCCGGTGCTGCCAGACGCGGAGCCAGGCCAACATTGGCAACTACACCGTCACCCAGCAGGATCAGGATGAAGGTGCCGAATACCTCGCCAATCAGTTCAGCTATCAAGCCTTTTTGCTTCATTTTGGTCTCCTAATGTGTACGTGCACTGATTTGTGGAAGGTCAACAAAACGGGATCCCAGAGTTAAGGCAGGGATCATGTGTTTGAAGGTTCGCCGCGCACCTCCTTTACTGCTTGGATATGTCACCTGCTACATGTGGAGTCGAGAGCCACGCCTGTACAGGTCAGGCCCCGGTACAGCTGAAGTTAGTTAGAAGCAGGTAGTTCACAACTACCACGAGGAAACACTTTTCTCACCCATAGTCATGGTAGGTGAAGATTGTGTTAAAACTCAATCACCCCCCACCAAAATGTTTCAAAGTGGAACGGTCATGAAGTGACAAATGTTCCGATACGAAACCCGCTAGCGCTTGAAATAGTCGGGGTCCAGGTCCAGACCTTTCAGCTTGCGCCACAACGTTGTTCGCCCAATGCCCAGAACGTCCGCCATCTCGGTCACATTACCACGGCAGGCCCACCCTGCCCGCAGGATCGCCTCACGCTCGGCATCAGCCAGCGAGATCACCGGCCGCGGCTGCGGGTCCGGGCTGGTGATAACCCGCCCCTCACGCACCACCTGGGGGAGGTCAGCAGGCCGGATAACCCGTTCCTCACACTGGTTCGCCGCCGATTCAAGCACCGTCTCCAGCTCGCGGATGTTGCCGGGCCACGGATAGCGGCACAGGATGTCCAGTGCCTCGTGCTCGATGGTGATCGGCTCCTCGTCGCCGCTGCGGGATACGATCTGTGCCAGGAGGGTCTGTACAAGATGGGGAATCTCGGGAACACGCTCGCGCAGCGGCGGAATGCTGATACTGAAAACACCAAACCGATAATACAGTTGCGGGATAAACCGGCCTTCTGCCACAAGCTGCTCAAGTCGTCGGGTGGTGATGGCAATGATGCGCACGTTGACCGGGATCAGGTAAGGGTGGCCGGGCCGTAGTACATGCCGGGTCTCGATCACATACAACACCGCCTGCTGCACTTCCAGCGGCAGCGCCTCGATCTGATCGAAGACCAGCGTGCCCTGATTGGCGATCTCGAACTTGCTGGGCATACTCTCACCGTTGCCGAGTATCTGGCCCACCAGATCACCGGGAGGGATCGCCCGGCAGTCGATCTCCACGAACGGCTCACTTCGGCGGCTGCCCTGCCCATGAATGGCACGCGCAATGTAGCTTTTGCCAACCCCCCCTTCCCCGCTGAGTAGCACCGGAGCGATCCCGCGCGCGGCGATCTGCGCCTGCCTGATTGCCAGCCGCATTGCCGATGTAAAGGTAGCGCCTTCTGTGGCCAATGCAGGTGCAGGTTGCTGCCGGCGCGGAGGGTGGCGCGGCCTCATCTCACTCATTAACCGCAGCATCACCACTGCGCCGCCCGTGCGGTAGCTGTTGCCAAATGCAGGCCGCAAGCTGACCCAGGCTTTCAGATTGCCACCGTTCACCCGAAAAGTCACCGAGCGGTCAGTCACGATCTCGTTGCTGACAATCGCCTCGCTCAGGCTGACCGGCAGCTCAATGATCGTCAGATCGCTCAGGTCGCGCTCAGGGGGAGGCGTCATAACAGGGCGCTTATTGAGCTGGATATGATAGATCGTAGCGCTGCCCCCCTCGTTACGGCGTGGCACGCTGTCATCATAGCGGAGTGTGAAGTCCACATCCTCCGGGCAAAAATGCTGCAGGATGGCGTAAAACAGCCCGTAATGGATCTCATCTGGATAGGGGACGCGGGCAGTGATCTGAATATGCCCCGGCTCGACCACCTCGGAGATGATGTCCCCGATATCTGTGCCGCGGTGGCGCTCATGATAGAAGTTGTTCCACCCCAGCAGCGCCTCTTCAACAGAGAGGGTGTCAAACCCCGGAGGAAAGCGGAAAGTCTCAAACATCTTCATGCCAATGCTTAACAGGTCGGCAGAGGCGTTGTCCGGGCACTCTTTAACCAGATCGTTCAGCACGTTGAGCCAACGCTGCAGCGGATACCATTGCTCAACGTCTACCGTCCTCAGCCCATGCCGCCCCAGAAAGCCATGCCGCATCAAAAAGGGAGTGATGTTTGGACAGTTAACACATTTGATGAACGCCGCGACAACTTCACCCAGCACTTCAGCATCAGGGGAGAATGCCATAAAACGCATAGCCAAACCTCGACGCAGAACATACCAATCGTGATATTGAGGGGGATTGAGCAGCAGAATCTCGCTCGTCCCCTAGCATAAAGGCCCTGCCCGGTTTTGGCAAGCAGCGATTCCCCTTCGCACATCGTACCCGGCTACCAACAGGCCATACGGCCCGGCAGGCCCCGCCGCTTGCCTGATCGTCCCTTCCTGATGCACACTACACGGGCAGCACCTACTTACCGCGTGCATCAGGAGGGACTACATGGGCGACTTCTGGAGTCGGGACTTCACCGGCATCCCTTTCAAGTTGTTCGGGCCATCACACCTGGCCGCGCTGGCTGTTGTCTTGCTGGTCAACGCCGTGCTGTTCTTCTGGAAGAATCCCTCGGAGACAGCACGCCGCCGCTTCCGGTATGGACTGGCAGCGCTTCTGATCATCGACGAGGCAATCCTGCATCTGTGGTACATCACCAACGGGCTGTGGAGCGTGCAGACCATGCTGCCGTTTCACCTGTGCGCCGTGCTGGTGTACGCCAGCAGCATCATGCTGATCACAAAGAGTCGCACTATCTACGAGGTGTGCTACTTTCTGGGGATCGCCGGGGCGGCCCAGGCTGTCCTCACGCCGGACCTGGGGATGTACAACTTCCCAAGCTGGCGGTACTTCTCGGTGTTCATCTCCCATGGCTCGATCATCACCGCCGCGATGTATATGACGGTGATCGAGGGTTTCCGCCCCACCTGGCGCTCGGCCCTGCGCACCTGGGTGATCCTGCACCTGTATGCCATCCCCATCTTCCTGATCAACCTGGCTATTGGCAGCAACTATCTGTTTATCAACCGCCCGCCCGACACACCCAGCCTGATCGATGTGCTGGTCGAGGTGATCGGCCCCTGGCCCTGGTATCTGATCGGGCTGGAGGGCATCGCAGTTGCGCTGTTTGTGATAGTCTATCTGCCCTTTGCCCTCAAGGACTGGCGAATATCCCCCGCTGCCGCGGTAAGCACTGGAGGTGAGGCCCGGGATGGTTGATGCGGCTGCAGCAGAACGGCTGGCAGGCATCCGCTGCTTCCTGCTTGACATGGATGGCACGATCTACCTGGGCAGCAAGCTACTGCCCGGCGCTGGCGCCTTTCTGGATCGGCTGACGCAGCGCGGCACGGAGTACCTGATCCTCACCAACAACTCGTCACGCAGTAAACACCACTATGCCGGGAAGCTGCACAGGCTGAGGCTGAGCGTCCCGGCTGAGCGCATCCTTACCTCTGGAGAAGCAACGACCATCTATCTCAACACACTTAAACCGGGGGCGCGCGTGTACCTGGTTGGAACCCCGGCACTGACTGAAGAATTTTCCAACAGCGGCTTCCATCTGGTGCAGGATGCCCCGGACTTTGCCGTGCTGGGTTTTGACACCACACTGACCTATAACAAACTGTGGCGGCTCTGTGACTTCGTACGGGCAGGCGTGCCCTATATCGCCACCCATCCGGATGTTAACTGCCCGGTGGAAGGCGGCTTCATGCCGGACATCGGGGCAATGATCGCCTTTGTTGAGGCATCTACCGGGCGCCTCCCCATTATCATTGGCAAGCCTAACCGCCCGATTATCGAGGCGGTCACGGCACGCACGGGTGTGCCGCCCATGCGAATGTGCATGGTGGGCGACCGGCTCTATACGGACATCGCAATGGGGCAGGCGGGGATCATGACCGTGCTGGTGTTGAGCGGTGAGAGCCGACGCGAGGACATCCCGACGTCGCCTTTCCAGCCAGACCTGGTGGTGGACAACCTGGCAGGCCTGCTGGCTCTGCTGCCTGGCTGACCACGCCGCAGGGACAAAAAAGCCCGGCACATGCCGGGCTACCTGCCTTTTGGACCCAAAGGGGCTCGAACCCTTGACCTCCACAATGCCATTGTGGCGCTCTCCCAGCTGAGCTATGGGCCCTGCTGCGAATAGATTATCCACAAACAGGGCGTTTTTGCAAGTTTTCACCGCGCCATCTTCAGTACCAAAGAACTATTACTCATCAAATTAACGCGCTTGACCACCGACTCAATGCTGTGTTATAATGCATGCGCTGCAAGAGGAGTGTTCAAGCACCCAAGAGAATATTCATCCGGATACCCAATCTCCTTGCAGGGACGACTGTGGATAGCGGTCGTCCGTTCAAACTTTAGGCGCAGTCTGGTCTTTTGAGCCGGCTGATACGGATACCAGACGTGAAATACAACCATTTTGCAGACACCCGCCTTCTCAGGCTGAACGTTGGCTTTTTGCTGAAAGAAGGCGCCGGATACAGCCGGGATATCGAGTTTGATGAAGCTGGCCCCATCCTGGCAGAGGAAGTTGAGCTCGTCAGCCTTCAGGGTACCCTACGCCTAACCCGCACCCCTCAGGGCATTCTGGTGAAGGGCATCCTCTCTGCCAAGACAGCCACAGAGTGCGTGCGCTGCCTTTCCCCAATCAGCCATCCATTCGCTGTTGAGATCTCTGAGCTTTTCGCGCTGCCCACCAGCCCTCATGCAGAAGCATCTCAGTTCCTGATCGATGAGGGCTTCTTCATCGATCTGAGGCCTATTCTGCGCGAGGAAGCCATTCTTGCCATCCCAATCCACATGGTCTGCTCACCTGATTGTAAGGGGCTCTGCCCTCACTGCGGACAGAATCTGAATCAAGGGACCTGTAGCTGTGAGTCCGATCACATCGACCCGCGCCTGGCGGCACTTCGTGCACTGTTAGACGAGTAACCGGCACCTTCTTGCGCGGACCGGTGTTTAAATACAAGCAAAAGCAGGACAAGACTGCCGGTGCTGGCCCTGATACAGGGGTCAGCGTAAGTGATGGATTGGAGTCTTGAATGTCGTACAGGGATGACGGGGATTTAGAGCTTATCGCCGAGCTAGTGGAGAAGGCGGGGCGTCAGGGGCACCTCACACCTGATGACATCCTAGATGTGCTGACTGACACCGAAGACGGCCCGGAGCAGGTTGAAGATATCTTTCTGGCATTGACTGCCGCGGGGGTCCGGATCATCGAGCCCGGCAGCAACCTCCCCGTGGAAACGTCCAAACGGCTGCTCGTCGAACTGGAAGAGGAGCCGGACGAGGACGATCTGGCCCTCGAGTTCGCGCGATTTCAGGAAGAAGATGAGGAGGAGGACGAGGCCGATCTTGACCTCTCTGGCATTTCCTCTGACGACACGGTGGGGCTGTATTTGAAAGAAATGGCGCAAGTCCCCCTGCTCACCACCGAGGAGGAGATCGAACTGGCCCGCCTGCTTGAAGAAGGGCTTAAGGCCTCCGAACGGCTGTTATGTGAGGGGAAGGGCCTGACCCCAGAGGAGTGCGAAAAGCTGCAGGCCGCCGCCGAGACGGGCAGCCTGGCGCGTGAGCACCTGATCAAAGCTAACACCCGCCTGGTAGTCAGCATCGCCAAGAAGTACATAGGGCGTGGCGTGCCATTCCTCGACCTGATCCAGGAAGGCAACCTGGGCCTGATGAAGGCTGTCGAGAAGTTCGACTACCGCCGCGGCTACCGTTTCAGTACCTATGCTACATGGTGGATCCGGCAGACGATTACCCGGGCTATCGCCGATCAGGGACGTACCATCCGGGTGCCGGTGCACATGTCTGACCGCATCCGCCGCCTGTATAAGATCGCCCGCCAGCTCGAGCAGACGCACGGCCGCAAACCCACCCCCGAGGAGATCGCCGATGCGCTGGATATGGAGCCGCGAAAAGTGCAGTGGATGCTCAAGGTGAGCTGGCAGCCCCTATCGCTGGAGCACCCGGTTGGTGAGGAGGAAGACAGTGAGCTCGGCTCCTTTATCGAAGATGACCGCACGCCGACCCCATCCCAGACGGTGTATGATACTCTGCTCAGCGAGAAGGTAGAGGAGCTGCTGGCGACACTCACCCCGCGTGAGGCACGTATCCTGCGGCTGCGCTTCGGGCTGCAGAACGGGCGCGCCTACACCCTGGAGGAAGTGGGGCAGAAATTTGGCCTGACACGCGAGCGTATCCGCCAGATCGAGGGCCGGGCGCTGCGCCGCCTGCGTCACCCGCGCCGCTCGCGGCATCTGCGCGATTATCTGAGCCAATAGCCTCGTCCACGCCGATTGTACACGCGGCCTGCAGGCCGCATGCTGTTTAAATCTGGTCTCAGCGGCTGAGCAGCGCGAAGGCCAGCACCGCCCCGCAGACGGCTGTGGCTATGCCCCCCGCCAGCCAGTCCAGCGGGCGCATGGCCATATCATATAGAAAGGTGCGCCGCCTACCCTGCAGCGCGAGGCCGCGTGCGGCCAGCCCCAGCGCCAGCGAGTCGCTCAGCCGCAGTGAAGCGATCACCAGCGCGATCAGGGTGGGGAGCAGGGCGCGGGCACGCTTCCATACCCCTCCGTGCGCCAGGTCGAGTCCGCGTGCCTGCTGGGCCTCCAGGATAGTGGTATACAGGTCGCCAAGCGTGCCCAGATAATGCAGCGCCAGGCCGATCACCATGCCCCAGCGATAGGGCAGCCCCAGCCTGTGCAGCGCGTGGACGATCTGGTTGAGCGGGGTGGTAACGATCGGCAGCAGCACCGCAAATGCCGCGCTGCTCACCTGCAGAGCGTAGCGGATGCCGGCCTGTATCCCCGCGGTGGTGACCTGCAGCGGGCCAAGCATAAGCAGTGCGGCTCCATCCCCCCCCATCACCAGCGGCTGCAGCAGCAAAATCACCACGATCAGCGGGCCAAGCGCACGCCACACGAGACCGATCTGGCGGATCGGCACGCCGCCCAGCAGCAGAAGCACGTGCAGTGCAGCCAACACAGCGGCTGCTATGGCAGGGCGTGGCAGCGCCAGGTTAAGCACAATCGCCAGGGTTGCCATCCACAATCGCACCCGTGGGTCGAGCCTGTACAGCCACGAGCTGCCGGGAGTATAGAAGCCGTTCACAGCCAGCCCTCCCGCCAGGCACGAGCGGCCCCGGCTGGAGTGAGATCGAACCCGCGCGGCATGCGCCCGCGTGCCAGCGCCAGCCGGACTGCAAAAGGAGGCTCCAGTCCGGCCTCGGCCAGCAGGTCAGCCCGAGCAAACACCTCGGAGGGCGTGCCATCGGCGGTGATGCGCCCTGCCTGCATCACGATCACTCGTTCGGCAAAGGCAGCAGCGATCTCGGCATCGTGCGTGATCAGCAGGATCGTGACGCCGTCCCGGTGGCGCTCTGCCAGCCAGCGCAGCACCCGTTCCTGCCCCAGCGCATCAAGGCCAACCGTCGGTTCGTCCAGCACCAGGATCGGCGTGCGCATGGCTGCGATCGACGCCAGCGCAACCATACGGCGGGCACTGAAGGTAAGCATAGACGGTGACATCTCCCCCATATCAGCGAGGTTGAACAGGTCGAGCGTTTCCTCCATCGTCTCATCCAGTGCCTGGCCGTCGAAACCGAGGTTCCGCGGCCCAAAGGAGATCTCATCACGCACGGTGGAGCTGAATATTTGCAGCTCCGGGCTCTGGAAGGCCAGCCCTACCGACCTCGCCAGATGACCTACCGAACAGCCCGCCGTATCCTCGCCCATCACCAGCACACGCCCGGCAATGGGGCGCAGCAAGCCGATTAGATGACGTGCCAGGGTGGTTTTGCCCGCGCCGTTGTCACCCATCAGCGCCACCCGCTGACCGCGCGGGATGCTCAGATCGATCCGGTGCAACACGGGATGGCCCGGCTGATAAGCAAATGTCACCCCGTCCAGAATGACGGCAGGGGCAGCCGTATTGGCGAGGAGACTGTCCGAACCGTCGAGCACGGATGGGCGGGAATTGGGTGAGATCGCAGGAACACGCGCGAGCACATCCTCCAGCGTCAGGCACGGCGGACCTGCAGTCCATCCTCCCTCGAGCGATGCGGCGAAGCGCATCGGCGGCGGAAGCGCCACACCGGGGATCGGATCAACGGCCAGCCCCGCATAAACATCCACCGGAGATCCCTGCCGGGCCACCCGCCCGTTGGTCAGCACCATCATCTGATCGGCCAGCGCCACGATCACCTCAGGATCGCGCTCGGCTATCAGGATCGACAGATCAAACCGCGCGCGCAGCTCACGCAGCACCCTGATCATCTCAGTGCGGCCAGCAGGAGACAGCCCCCCGCCAGGCTCATCGAGTACCAGCAGGCGCGGACGCAGCGCAAGCGCTGCCGCCAGTGCCAGCCGCTTCTGCTGGCCACCGGAGAGCTCGCGCGGTGAGCGGTCGCGCGGGATGTCGCTCAGCCCGACCAGGTCCAGCGCCCAGGTGATGCGGTTGCGCATCTCGTTCGGTGGCAGGCCCAGATTCTCCAGACCCCAGGCGACCTCCTGCTCCACTGTCGCATTGAACAGCTGGCCTCCCGGATCCTGCATCACCAGGCCGATCTGATCGGCAAGGGCGCCGGGCGGCTCGCGCTGCACGTCGCGCCCCCCAACCAGGATGCGCCCCGTGATCTGCCCCTCCCCCATGCGCGGCATCAACCCGGCAACGGCCAAACACAGGGTGCTCAGGCCGCTGCCGTTTGGCCCGGTGATGGCCAGGCATGAACTGGCCCCCAGCTCGCAAGAGATACCAGACAGTGCCGTCACGCCAGCGCTGCCGTCGTGAAGCGGTGGATAACGATAGCTGAGATCCTCGATCTGCAGGACAGGTGGCCAGGAGCACATAGAGGGTGTTGTCACAAACCCGGTTAATCGTTTTGGCGCGGGCGCAGGCGCGGATAGACGCGCACCACCGCCAGATAGACCAGTGCCCCCACCGATCCAACCAGCACCTGCACCACGTTGAAGGGCAGTTCGCCAAAGGCCGCTGCCGGGCCACCCCAGATCGGCACCAGCGCCTCCCCTGCAAAGTAACCCAGCACCACGATGCCCCCCCCGACCAGTGTGCCGAGCGTCAGGCCGATCGCATCAGGCCGGCGATGGTAGATCAACCCGGCGGCGAACCCCTGCGTGCCGTGGACAATCAGTGACAGTGGGGCAAAAGACGCATAAGCGCCGGTCAGTAGATCGGCCAACGCAGTCCCCAGGCCACCCGCTATCATGCCCACCCAGGGGCCAAAGGCATAGGTAGCGAAGTAGATCGCACTGTCGCCCAGATGGGTATAGCCGACCGGTGTAGGGACGATGGGCCGTGTCAGCGCCAGGACCAGCGCCGTCATGATGGCGAGGGTCGCCAGCCTGCCGGGGTTATTCAGATCAGAACGCATCGCAGTGTACCTCCTCAAAGATTATCGCCATCTCCAGAGCAGTGCTCTACACCCCTACAGAAAAGGAGCAGCAGCCACGTCAGCAGGCAGGCGGGCGCCTGAGGCCAGATCATGCCAGGCCTGCCCCAGCCGCCGCACCCCTTCTTCGATCTTGTCGGGTGGGTAGACCACCATATTCAGTCGCAAATGATAAACGCCGCCTGAATCGGTGTAAAACAGCGGCCCCAGTGCAAAGGCAGCCCCGCGCGCTACCGCGCTCAGATAAAGCTCGGTGGAGGTAGGGCCATCCTCTGGCAGTGCCAGCCACAGATACAGCCCACCCGCCGGCTCGATGCAGTGTGCAAAGGGTAGGTGGCGCTGAACCGCAACCAGCATAGCGTCGCGCCGGGCGTGAAACACAGATCGCACCCGTGCAAGGTGTTCATCGATCTGGCCGCTCACCAGGGCCAGATGGATCGCCCGCTGGTTGAGCGCGGGAGTGCAGATGTCGGCAGCCCCCTTCACACGGGCAATGCGCCGGTACAGCCGCTCGCCCACCACCAGATACCCCACCCGGATGCCGGGCAGCAGTACCTTGCTAAAGCTGCTGGCATACATCACCAGGTCCTCTCGATCCAACGCGCAGAGTGGGGGGGGTGGGGTGCCAGCATAGGTCACGTCCTCATAGACGCCATCCTCCAGAACAGGCAGGCGGTGGCGAGCGGCGATGTCCAGAAGCTGACGACGGCGTCCCAGCGGCATCACCGTGCCAGTGGGGTTATGATAGGTGGGTGCGATATACAGCAGGCGAGGGCGATGCTCGACGATCATGTGCTCAAGCAGCGCCGTTTGCATGCCATCCTTATCCAGCGGAACGCCCACCGGGATCACCCCGCGCGCCCGCGTGATGTCCAACATACCGGCGTAGGTGGGGTTGCTGGTCAGCAGCACATCGCCGGGGTTGAGCAGGGCTTGCACCGCCAGGTCAAGAGCCTGCTGGCAGCCGCCGGTGATCAGAATCCTCTCCGGTGGGGCCGTGATACCCATCCCACGCAGCCGCCGGGCGATACCTTCGCGCAGCGGCGGGTAACCTTCGGGATCCTCATAAGCCAGAGCGGAACCGCCGTCACGGGCCAGCACAGCATCGATGGCCCCGCGGATCAGGTCGACAGGCAGCAGCACCTCCGCGGGCACGCCCTGGCCGAAGTTGATAACACCGGGCCGCTCGGCCATGCGCATCAGATCACGAAGCACGGGGCTCTGAGGGCGCAATGTGCCTGTCAGCGCCGCTGCAGCGGCAGGGCCGGAGGAGTCGGCTTCACGCGGCAGCACAAAGGTCCCCTTGCCAACATGGGCGCCGAGATATCCCTCGTCTTTCAATTCCTCATAGGCAGCCACCACACTGATACGCGCAATACCAAGCTGCTCCGCCAGATCGCGGGTGGCAGGTAGACGATCGCCGGGGGCCAACAGCCCCTCCTCGATCTGACGGATGATGTTCGCTTTCACCTGGCGGTATAGCGGCTCGCGGCTGTTGCGATCTACAGGGAAGCTCAACATCGCCAGACCTCCATCTCCACCCCTCAGTTTACCGCACAAATAGAGCCATTAGTAGGCCCATCTAATACCAATCGCGGGGAGTCATGGGCGCGAACAATTTGCCACAATTGACCTGACCGTGTATCCTGCGCAATACATCCCCACACCACAGGAGAAGGTCGCGCGATGCCATCAATCAAGCCGGAACGGGTGCTCATCATCGACATCGACGGGCTGCGGGCCGATGTTTATCACCGCGCGCTCAAGCAGGGCCAGGTGCCCACTCTACAGCGCATTACCCACGGCGGCACTCACCCAACGGTGCATCATGTGTCAGCAACGAGTGTTGCCCCCAGCATCACCTTTGCCGCACAGGCTAGCATCTTCACCGGCGCTCACCCGGCAGAGCACCTTGTCTCCGGCAATGAGTGCTTCGACCGGCTGGGGCGCATCAGCGGCGGCAGGCCGCGCCATTTCGGGTTTGATGTGGGCGATACCCTGGCGCTGGATGATGCCGTCGACGTCTTTACGAACGATCTTGCCGATCGCCTGCTCAATCCGCAAACCCCCACCCTGTATGAGACGGCAGCCCGGCACAGCAAACAGAGCATGGTGGCATACAACATGTATACGCGCGGCGCGCAGACAGTAGTCCGCCCTGGCGTGATTGACCTGGCGCGCTTCACCAAAGGAAAGGGTGTGCTGGGACTGGAGGCCGGAGCCTACGATGCGAAGATGCTCGACGAGCTGAGCCGTGCCCTGCGCAAGGCTAGCCCTGCACCTGACCTGATCACGGCCTACTTTATGGGGCTGGATCACCACTCGCACCTCTATGGCCCCGGTGCCCAGGCCGGGTACCTCACCACGGTGATCGATCCACAGCTTGGCAGGCTGCTTGACACACTGGATGAACTACGCCTGCTGGCAGGTATGCTGATCGTCCTGGTCTCTGATCACGGACAGAGCGCCACGCCGGGCGATGATCGACATTCTATTCGGCTGGGCTTTCCATTCGACATGGAGCTGACACCACTGTTCAAAGCGCTGGGGCTTGACCTGCACGACCAGCCCGGCGAAGACCCGGCTGTGGACGCCGCCGTGACGCTCAACGGCGGGATGGCACATGTGTATCTACGTCACCGTCACGACTCCTGGCACACGTTTCCACGCTACGAGGAGGACGTACTGCGCGTTGCACAGGCCTTCCACGAGATGAATCAAAGCGGCAGATACCGCGAGGAGCTGAAGGGAACGCTTGAGCTGATCCTGGTGCGGGATGCCGAAAGCGAGGGATGGTCGGCGCCCTATCGGGCCTATCTAGGGGATGGCCAGACCGCTTCTATCGAGGAGTGGCTGGCAGAAAACGAGCCGTTGCCCTATGTTGACGCACCAGCCCGGATGGCCCATGCCAGCTCGTCAATGAGCGGCGATCTGCTGCTGTGCGCGCGCAGCGGCGATGGGTTCTACTTTGGCGCACCGGGGCTGAAAGGCGTTCACGGGAGCCTGAGCCAGGCGGATTCCGCCACCGTGCTGAGCTTCGCTATGCCGGGGATTACACGCGACGAGACGCTGAGTCTGATCGATGAGGTGGAAGGCCTGATCGATGAGCGCTGCCGGCAAGAAGGGGGGCGCCAGCCGAGCATCGTTGATATGGCTTATGTACTGCGCGGCCTGTGGCTGGGGGATCCCGCGCCCTGAGGCTGCGGCGCGGCCCGGTCAGTGGGCCAGCAGCTGCTCGACCCAGCCCAGAGAGAGCGCGCCAGCGTAAGCCACCAGCAGTGCCTGAACGGTCTTGCCGACCCAGGCGGCCAGCAGGAACTGCCACCATTTGATGCGCGAGGCTCCGGCGACAATCCCGGCCATGTCGAACAAGGGGTTAGGGATGGCGGCCAGCACCGCGACGGCCAGCAGTCCGTAGCGCTTCATCCAGCGCTCAAAAGTCTGATAGACCTGGAAGTTGTCGATCAGGGCACTGCCGCCGAAGCCCGCGGCATAGCCCGTCATCTCGCCCAGCGCCGCCCCCGGCCCGGCGGCCAGCCCAACCAGCAGCGGGTTGAGCGTGCCCCCCAGGCTGAACACGAAGATCAATCCCGGCACGGGCAGGATCAGGGTGGCATTGCCGATCAGCATCGCCAGAAAAGCCCCGAAATAGGCGACCTCCTCCAGATTGCGCAGCTCTTCCTGGAAGGTGAAGATGCCCACCGTCACCACTGCCGCAAACAGCAGCGAGATCAGGTGCTTCCAGCTGAAACGCTCCTGCTGAGGGGTCACCTCGGTGTTGATAGTCACAGCCGCTTTGGAATCCTGATCCACCACTGCATCCCTATTTCTCGCCCGGCAAATTGCGTGAGAGCCGCGACATGATCTGGGCAATGACCATATTGAGTGCCACCTCGTTATGCCCGCCTTCCGGGATAATGACATGGGCATAGCGGCGGCTGGGTTCAACAAATTGCTGATGCATCGGGCGTACTGTCTCCATCCACTGGGTGATCACCGATTCCACTGACCGCCCCCGCTCGCTGATGTCACGCCGCAGGCGCCGGATAAACCGCACATCGTCGTCAGTGTCCACAAAGATGCGAATGTCAAACAGGTCGCGCAGGCGCTGTTCGGCGAAGATCAAGATACCCTCAACCAGGATGACGTCGTGCGGCTGCACCACCACCACCTCATCCAACCGCGAATGGGTGGGGAAGTCATACACCGGCATATTGATCGGCTCGTAGGCTTGAAGCCGTTGGATATGTTCTACAAACAGGTCACCATCCAGCGAGTCGGGGTGGTCGAAGTTGATCAGAGCGCGCTGCTCACGTGGAAGGGAGCTGAGATCTCGATAATAGGAGTCATGCGGGACATAGGCGATGTTGTTCGCCCCAATACGCTCCAGGATCAGGCGTGAGATGGTTGTCTTCCCGGCTCCGCTGCCGCCTGCCACCCCGATGGTGACCGGCCTGGGTCTGGTCTCTGCCACGACTTTTCCTCTGGGTAGCTACAAAAAAGGCCCCGAAGGGCTTCCGGGGCATCCACAAGCCACCCATGGGACTTGAACCCATAACCTGACGCTTACGAAGCGCCTGCTCTGCCGATTGAGCTAGGGTGGCGCACAAATGTAAATTATACCAGCTGCGCTGCGGCCCGCCAAATATACCGGGCCTGTTTCCAGCAAGTCTGCCCGGCCTCGCGGGGCTTGCCGTACGGTACAGATGAGGGTACATTCACCCCCATAATCAGATGTTCTCATCCGAGGGGTGGCAGATATGATTGACCGCGCGCAGTTCCTGGATCGGCTGAGGAAGGGGCCGTTGCTGCTGGATGGTGCGATGGGCACCCTGCTTCACAGCCGTGGCGTCCCGATCGACAAATGCTTTGATGAGCTCAATCTGAGCCGCCCGGCCCTGATCTTCGAGATCCATCATGATTACATCATTGCCGGTGCCCAGGTGATCGAGACCAACACCTTCGGCGCTAACCGCTTCAAGCTGGCCGCGCATGGGCTTGAGGAGCAGACCGCCGAGATCAACCGGGCCGGGGTCAGGCTGGCCCGCCAGGCCGTGGAGGCATCCTTCAAGCCTGAATTATACGTGGCAGGGTCAGTCGGCCCCCTGGGGGTGCGGCTGGCCCCCTTCGGGCGGGTGACTGCCGAGCAGGCCTACGCCGCCTTCCATGAGCAGATCGCGGCGCTCTGTGAGGCGGGCGCCGACGTGCTCATCCTGGAGACATTCTCAGATCTGCACGAGCTGCGCGCCGCCGCACAGGCCGCGCGCGACGTCTGTCCGGATATGCCGGTCATCGCTCAGGCGACCTTCACCCGCGATGACCGTACTGTGCTGGGTGATACGCCCGCCCAGGTAGCCATGACCCTGCGCGATCTGGGCATTGATGTGATCGGGGCGAACTGCTCAAACGGTCCAGCGCAGGTGATGCGCATCATCCGCGCCATGCAGGCCGCCGCCCCCGGCGTCTTCCTCTCTGCCGTGCCCAACGCCGGCTGGCCTGAATACGTCGGTGGGCGCGTGCTGTATGCCGCCACCCCCGACTACTTCGGGGACTTCGCCAGCACCATGCGCGATCTGGGCGTCTCGCTGATTGGGGGATGCTGCGGCACCACCCCCCCCCATATCGCAGCCATGCGTCAGGCGCTGGATGACCCCTCGCGAGTGGGACTGATCGTTGGCATCTCCAGCCCGGATGAGGGCATCGAGGAGGCCGGCGAATCCGCAGCCCCCGGAGAACTGGCTCAGAAGCTGGCGCGGGGCGACTTCGTGATCGCGGTGGAAGTATCGCCCCCGCGCGGGATCGGCGCCGAGAAGGTGCTGCGTGCCGCCCACCTGATGCGTGAGGCCGGGGCTGATGTGATCGACGTGACAGACAGCCCGATGGCCCGCATGCGGATGAGCCCCTGGGCCGTCTGTCATTTGATCCAGAAAGAGGCCGGGATCGAGACGGTACTGCATTTCCCCACTCGCGGGCGCAACCTGTTGCGCGTGCAAGGCGATCTGCTCGGCGCACACGCGCTGGGCATCCGCAACCTGTTCGTGGTGATGGGCGACCCAACTCGCATCGGCGATTACCCGGAAGCGGCTGACAACTACGACGTGGTCCCCTCCGGGCTGGTTCGGCTGATCAAGCACAACCTGAACCAGGGCGTGGATTGGGGTGGCAACAGCATCAGCCAGCCGACCAACTTCCTGGTGAGCAGTGCACTGAACGTCAACGCCCCCGACCTGGATCACGAGATCGGGGTGCTGCGCAAGAAGATCGACAGCGGCACGGATTACCTGATCACCCAGCCGGTGTTCGATGTGGCGATCCTGCGCCGCTTTCTGGCGCGCTATGAGGAGCTGCACGGCCCCCTGAGCACCCCGCTACTAGTGGGTATCATGCCACTGTACAGCGTGCGCCATGCCAGCTTCCTGCACAACGAGGTGCCGGGCATCAGCATCCCGGAGCCGATCATGGAACGCATCGCCGCAGCAGGCGATGACGCTCCGCAGGAGGGTGTGCGTGTGGCACTTGAGATCGCGGCAGAGCTACGTGGGCTGGCCCAGGGTCTTTACCTGATGCCACAGTTCGGGCGCTACGACCTGGTGGCTGAGATCATCGAGGCTGTGCGCCAGATGCCGCCACAGTAACCGACAAGACCGACCTCGATGCGCCGCCTGTTGCGCCTCGTCACCTCCCTGATCGCCACTCTGCTGGCATCCACCGCCTGTGCGGCAGATTTTCCTTCCATAGGCGGCGCGACCGCACCGGCAAAGAGCACCCCACCTGCCGGGGCGTTGGATGTAGCGGTGGGCGCCACCCCCATCGAGTTTGATGAAGCGGCCGCTGCGCAGGGCCTGCTCGATGAGCTGGCGCTGGCGGGAGTGACCATCGAGATGGACGGGCCGCTGTCTTCGGTGGCCCTAACGCCAATTGCCCTGACGGTGCGCGCATATGCGGATCGGCTGGCGGCGCTGCGGGACACCCCGCCGTCAGACAGTGCACTTCCCTATGCGACTTTTCAGGCATTGTTCGGCCCGACTGTGATCCATATTTACCCCGATCGCCATACACTCGACGGCACGCTGCACGCCATGCACTGCGGATGGGCGGGACTGCAGGAGCGCGGCTGCCAGCTTTCCACGCTCCATCCTGCTCAGACCTTCCCTCAGGACGCCTGGCTGATCGTGTTCGCGGGTGAGGCGCTGGCCTCGCCCGACACCCTGTGGTCAGTGCACCTGGTGGCACACGAGCTGGCTCACAGCCTCACCTGGGGCGAGGGGCCTTATGCGGCGGGAGAGGGGGCGTTCGACTATGTCTTCTACGCGGGTCAGCCCTTTGTGATGACGCATACAGAGGCTTTCGGTGTGCGGATGGGGGCTTATGCATATGAGACTGAAGTGGCACGCGCCAATCACCGCTTCTGGCGACAGGAGCTGACTGCCGACGCGATCGCAAGCTGGGCACTAGACGCCCTGCAGGGGCCTCATGCGGAGTCGGTGAGGGGGTATCTGGATGATTTTTTGCAGTGCGTGACACAAAACCGGCCCGACTGCTGAACCAATCGGGCCGGCCAGGCCGATCACAGTGCCGGGGTGCGTGTGTGCCAGTCAGTGGCCTGTTCGTAGGTGTAAGCAACCCGCAGAATACGTTCCTCTTGAAAGGCCGGGCCGATGATCTGCAGCCCCACCGGCAGGCCCTCACGATCAAAGCCGCAGGGCAGCGCGATGCCGCAGATGCCCGCCAGGTTGACCGCCAGCGTGAAGACATCTGAAAGATACATCTGAAGCGGGTCGTCGATGCGCTCACCGATGCGGAACGCCGTGGTCGGTGACACCGGGCAGGCGATCACGTCGACCTGCTCGAAGGCGTGGTCGAAGTCCTGCCTGATCAGGGTGCGCACCTTCTGCGCCTTGAGATAGTAGGCATCATAGTAGCCCGCCGAGAGAGCGTATGTGCCCAGCATGATGCGGCGCTTCACCTCCGGGCCAAACCCTGCGCCGCGCGTCCGGCGGTAGGCCTCCCACATCGTATTGGCCTCGGCGCGTGGGCCGTAGCGCACTCCATCAAAGCGGGCCAGGTTGGCCGAACACTCGGCAGGAGCAATCAGGTAATACACAGGAAGGGCCATCTCGGTGTGAGGCAGACTCACCTCGTGTACCTCAGCCCCCAGATCGGCTAGCAGCCCGATCGCATCGCGCACGGCCTGCTGCACATCCGGCTGGATGCCTTCAACAAAATACTCCTTTGGCACGCCGATACGCAGCCCCTTCACATCTGGCACCAGGGCGGCGCTGTAATCCGGCACCGGCAGGCTCATCGAGGTTGAGTCGAGCGGGTCATGGCCCGCGATGACGCTCAGCAGGAGAGCAGCATCGGTGACCGTGCGAGCGAACGGCCCCACCTGATCAAGCGAGGAGGCGAAAGCCACCAGCCCATAGCGCGAGACGCGCCCATAACTGGGTTTGAGGCCCACCACGCCGCACAGCGACGCAGGCTGCCGGATGCTCCCGCCCGTGTCGGTGCCCAGCGAGGCCATCGCCGTGCGAGCTGCCACCGCTGCCGCGCTGCCCCCGCTGGAGCCGCCCGGAACGCGCTCCACGTTCCAGGGGTTGGCGGTGATCTGATAGGCCGAGTTCTCAGTCGATGACCCCATGGCAAACTCATCCATGTTGGTCTTGCCAAGCATCACCGCACCCGCGGCCTCCAGTTTCAGGATCGAGGTGGCTGTGTAGGGAGGGCGGTAGCCCTCCAGGATGCGCGACCCGCAGGTGGTCGGCACCCCGCTGGTAGTCAGCACGTCCTTGTAGGCCAGCGGGATGCCCAGGAGGGGGCCGTCTCCGCCGGCCCGGCGGCGAGCATCGGCAGCGCGGGCCTGCTCCAGCGCGATTTCCGGCGTGAGAGTCAAATAGGCTTTGATCACATTCTCCACCGCGTCAATGCGGTCAAGGTGCGCCTGTGTCAGCTCCAGCGCTGAGATCTGTTTCGCACGCAGGAGATCATGAGCCTGCTGAATGGTTAACGCGGTCAGATCGTTCATGGCCCCTCGTCCAGCACTGCATCCACGCGGAACATATCCTGTTCCTGATGCTGTGTGTTTGCCAGCAGCTCGCGGGGTGACAGCCCGGGCCGCTCGACATCCTCGCGCAGCACGGTGCGCAGTGGCAGCACCGCAGCGGTGGGCGGGATCGCGTCAGTGTCCAGCGTCTGCAGGCGGGCTGCATAGTCCAGGATCGCCGAGAGCTGCTCGCGGAAGCGGGCCTTCTCCTCATCGGTCAGGCCCAGCCGGGCCAGCTCGGCGATGTGTTCCACTTGCTCAAGGCTGAGTGTCATGGTCGATCCTTACAGGCAGCGGTAGTGACAGCGCCCGGACGCAGGGCCAATCGGCTCCACCGGGCGCGGCGATTATAGCACGCCGTGTGGAATTACGTCGAGACGACCGGGACGCTTAGAAGGCAGGCATCATAAGGGCCTCCACCCCCGGCATGAAGCACCGGCAGCAGAGGCCCTCTGTAACTCACGGTTTGTCGGCGACCGCCGCGCTGCTCTATGCCAGGGCCATGCCAGTCACAAAGGCAGCAGTCATCGCCAGCAACAACCCCGGCAGGCTTCTGTAGATCGCGGCCTGAGACAGAATCGGATGCCCGATACGCAGGAACGCCAGCAGCAGGCCCCCCAGCCCGATCAGCACGCCCCCCACACCGACCAGCGCAAAGCCGGGCAGGGTCACCCCTTGCAAACTCAACACAACAGGCAGGCCCGCGATCAGCAGCCCCGCGACACCATGCACCACCGCCAGCGTGATCGTCGCCAGCTTGCCCGGGGTTGGGATGAGGCGGGTGAGGATGATCGCAATCAGCCCCATGACGGCGAAGATGCCGTAGATGACCTGGAGCCCCGGCAGATACTGGGCGATCAAACCCAGCGAGAGGGTCAATGGGACGATCGTCGCCACGATGATAACGATGCGGCTCTCCAATATCTCAAACCCCATGATGATCATCAACAGGCCCGCCAGCAGCAGCACCCCGAAAGCCGCGGTGTAGGAGACAGCCGCCAGGGCGCCAAGGCCTTCGATCCCAACGACAACCTGATAAGCCGCCAGCAGCCCTGTGAGCAGCAGCAGGGTGCGGTCGAGGAGGGTCATTCTCATCACACTATCCCCACGACGACAACCAGCATCGCGCTGAGCATGTAGACCGAGGCGTACTTAAACAGGCCGAAGTTCAGCCGCTCAGTGGGGCGCAGCGTGCTGATCGCCGCCAGCAAGAACAGGCCGAAGCCAAGAACCCCCAGCAGCCGCAGCCACCCCCAGGCTACCCCCAGGCCAAACACCGCCCCGGTGATGGTCAGCGCCGCCAGCATGCTGGAGATGGCGATGATCACACGGGTGGCGTGAAAGCCGTAAGCAGCAGGAAATGTGGGAACCCCGGCTCGTTGATAGTCATCATGGTGACGCATGCTGAAGGTCATGATATGCGTGGGGATCCAGAACAGCACTCCCAGCGCCAGCAGCACCCCGATCAGATCGATCTGCGCCGTACCGAGCACACGCCCGGCCAGGGCTGGCATCCCACCGGAGATACCACCCCAGATAATCGACCAGGCGGTGCGGCGCTTGAGCCAGACAGTGTACACCACCACATCGAAGAACAGGCCAGCGAAGACGACCAGGCTGTACAGCGGCATGAGCAGATAAGCCCAGCCGACCCCCATCGCCGACAGCGCCAGCCCGATCAGCAGGGCTTCACGGGGTGATACCTGCCCTGAGGGAAGCGGGCGGTGAGCCGTGCGGGCCATCCGGGCATCGATATCGCGGTCGTACCACATATTCAGCACTGTGCTCCCGCTGATGGCCAAGAACAGGCTCCCCACCAACCCAAGCAGGGTTTCCCATGCCAGTATGGGGCAGCGAGCGCTCATGTATCCTGCCATCCCCGTCAGCAGCAGCAGCCCTGTTTGCAGGCTCTTGATCAGCGGCCAGTACCGGCAGAACACGGCATACACAGCCTTTCGGTGTAATGCGATTGTCAACTGGTGTTGTGCCACAGCCGCACCTCTTCTCAAATCTGCAGAGACACCCCGCGGGACAGGAAGGCCCACCGACCGCTGCAGCAGACCTACTGTCCAACGTCACGGACACAGCGAAAACCGACATCCGGCGCATAGTACGTTGGCCCGGCGGTGTTCTGCTTCCACACGCGCAGGTCGACCTCATACGAATAGAAGCTACCTCCACGGAGATAGCGATAATGCTGATCCGGATAGTCGTCGCCCATCCACTGCCACACGTTGCCAGCCATGTCATAAAGGCCATAAGGGCTGGCCGAGTCGAGGGTCTCGTATCCATTGTAAGTTCTACCATTGTAGAATCCCACCGGGGTGGTGTTGCCCAGTTTGCCAAACATCTTCTCGAACAGGTCGAATGACGAGTAGAAGTTGGCGTTGTTGCCCTCGATCTTCGTGCCCCAGGGGAAAGGCAGGCCGCGCCCATCCACCATCTCGCTGCCGCGAGCGGCCTTCTCCCACTCGATCTCGGTGGGCAGCCGCCAGCCGTAGAATTCACAGTAAGCCTGTGCGCCGAACCAGGTCACCATTGTCATCGGGTGGTTGGCATATTCAGGGATGGCGCTGAAGGTCTCCCCATCGAAAGTCAGCCGCAGGCCTTCTTCGGTCAAGGGGACGTGGAGTTTGTCTCCAGCGCGGATCTCCTCCTCGTGCTCATATCCGTGGAAGGGATCACCAGGGTAGTAGCCGGAAACGCCTTCCTGCACCCGGACGCTCTCCCCTGCCGCGACCTCCACTGTCCCCACATGGACGGTCCCTGCATCCATCGCCTCATTGAGGTAGGCAGCGTACTGTTCGTTGGTCACATCGGTGACCATGATCTCGTAGTCATAGCCCACATCGGTGATGTGATCATGCTGACCATAGGGGAACTCCCCTGCAGGGATTAGTACCCAGGAGTCAGGGGCCACCCCGGTATCGATATAAGGGGGCGCTATGGCACCAACCTGTGAGGCGGTGCAGCCACCAGTCAACACTGCGGTGGTGATCGCTATCAGCAGGACGCGTTTCATCGAGGCACCTCCTCCAGCGCGGCACTCAGCTCTTCAAGCCTGCGCTTTTTCTCGGCGATCTCAGCCGCAGTGCTGCGGCGCTTCTCCTCAGAGAATTCCTGTGCCCAGCGCCCCTCTCTGGTAAACAGGTCATAAAGCCGCCACCCCATGAAGATCGCCAGCGCCACCAGTACGGCAGCCAGACCCAGATCGGCCAGCAGCATAGTGATGTTGACGATTGGCTGCTGATCGATAGGGGAGACGAACAGCCGCTTCATCGCGAAGACGGTCACCGCGCCGAATGCCAGATCAGACATGATGATGACCGTCCAGCCGAACCACCTGCGCACCCTGCCCTTCAGCCCGGAGAGATCAGCAAAGTAAAACAGGATGATCGTAGCGATCAGCCCGGCGAGGATATGCCAGTGCCCGGTGAGGGTAATCCGCTCCTCTCGGTGTGGCCACACCCGGAAGATCTCATCCAGCTTGACTGCCATGAAGATGCCCACACCGCTCACGGTGAAGTTCATGAATACCATCTGCCAGCCAGACCCGAACCTGAGGGGGTCGTGCAGCAAGGCTTTGAACTTCTGCCATGCATTGGGCTTCTCCAGCCCCAGATCGGCTGTGCGTTCCTTGATCAGCTTGTCCCACGAGAAGATGACATACATCAGCGCCGCAAGCATGACGAACACCGAGCCGACGTAGATGGTAGTATGCGCCCACTCCAGCCACACTACCGACAGGGCACCCGCTGTGATGATAATGGTGCCAACGATCATCAGCGGCATGGCGATCCGATGCAGCAGACCCTTGAAATCCAGCCAACGCCCCACAATCAATGTGATAGCCACGGCGATAAGGGTGAGCATGATGTGCAGGTGGCCTATGATCGCTTTCTGGAGATAGGTCTTATGGGGCACCCGGATCAGATCCTCGGCCAGAAAGGTCTCGTGGCCATTGCCCCAGTAGGAGCCGGTTACCGCTCCCCATGTGGCCGAGAGAAGCGTAGCGACCGTCATGACGAAGAAGGCCAGCCGTTCAAGGTCAATGCCGCTCTTTGTGTGGGCATAAGGCGAGTCAGGTGGCAGCCGGTATTCTTTTCTCCAGGGCCACAGGGCTGCCGCCAGCAGGATGCCAGCGAAGAATACCAGCGTCTGCCCAACCAAAAACAACCCGTGCAGGACAAAGTTGTGCCCAAAATAAGCGAAGCCCAGTCCGCAGATCAGCGCCGTTATATAGCCGACGGTGATTGTGGCATTGATGGTGACCTTCTCATGGTTCTTCATGGGCAGCAGGTCGGTGATGAAATAGACCTCGATGGCAATCACCGACATGGCGATAGTGTGGTACAGCATGATGATGCGTCCCTCGCGCTCGGCCTGCACCAGGTCCATGTTGAAAAGCCGCACCACCACATCTCGCACTCCCCACTCGACCATGGGGCCGGAAAGCGTTCCCCAGATAGCAGTCGTCAGGGAGATCAACGCAATGGCTACCAGCGCCAGCCCCCGGGTGGAACCGAAGAGATAGTTGAAACGCTCGCGCATGAACAACATACTCCTTGGGTCAAGGCAAGACCCGCCGCCGATTGTTGCTCTTACCTTACTATGCGGCGGGCCAATTGTCTTTGCACAAAGGCAAATCACCGGTGGGGTCAGGCCGCCCTATACCGGATATCCCGCATAAACCCGTAAGCAAACGCCAGGATCATCAACAGCAGCAGCCCTGCCAGGATCGACATCACCAGATTGCCGCTGAAGAAAAGGAGCTGTCGACCAATAGCAAGGAAGGCCAGCGCCATACCCCCGGCGTCGATCAGCAGGCCGCCCAGTGAGACACTGGCAAACGCCCCACGCGTTTTGCCAGCCCGCACCGCCAGAATCGGCACAACGAGGATGATCAGCCCGGAGATGGCATGGATGATCACCAGCGCCGCCGTGCCAAACCCGGTAGCCACGAAACGGGTGATGGCTACCAGTACCACAAATACAAGGGCGAAGACCAGGTAGGGTGTTGCGTACCGCTCATAGAACTGGGTGACCAGCCCCAGTGCCAGCCCCGCCGGGATCAGCACCCCAACGATCTCGACCAGAGGCGAGTCAAGCTGCCCGTAGCCAAAGAAAATCAGCAGCAGACCGGCCACGAGTAGCACGGCGAATGACACCATGTAGTAGATGTCATACAGCTTCTTCTCCTTGCGGTAGCGGGCGAGAAACCGCCAGAGCATATAAATGGCAACCAACCCGGTCAGCAGTAGCAGGATCTGATCAAAAATGTTGAATTCGGGCAGGAACATGTCCCCCTCCTTTCGGGCCAACTGTGTAAATGTGTCTTTGTGAAGTATCTTGCAAATCCTCGATCCTTTCTGTGACGCAGATCACACAGACATTACTTTTGCGACGATCTGGCAATCCGCTGTAGCCGATCGGCGGACAGGATGGTCACACGTCCACGCTCCAGCCGGACGATGCCGCGGCGTTCAAGCTCATTCAATGCACGTGAGACACTCTCGCGAGAAGCTCCAACCAGCGCCCCTAATTCCTGATGAGTCAGGTGTAGTGTCTCGGTTTGGCTGCTCTCGGCCTGGCTCATGGCCAGCAGCGTATGCGCCACGCGCTCGCGGATGCTGCGGAATGCAACCACCTCAAACCGCTGCAGCAGACGCCTTACCTCCGCCAGACAGTCACCCTGTACTAGCGAGAGCAGCTCCGGGCTTTGCCTGCACAGCGCATAGAAATCATCGTGATCGATCCATAGCAGCGTGACATCCGTCATGGCAAACGCTGTGCCGAGATGCTCCCCCCCGTCGAGAATAGGAACGGGGCAAAAGTGCTCCCCCTCTCTGCGCACACACAGGATGTTCTCGTAGCCTTCAGGCGTCACGCGGGATACCTTAACCCGCCCACTGACAACGATGTAGAAGGCAGTAGGCTGATCACCCTGCGAGAATATACTCTCGCCGGGCAGGTAGGTTTTCAGTGATGCGGCTGCAAGCAGCCTAGACTTCACATCAGGCGGAAGTGCGGTGAGCATCTCTAATTTCTCGATCTCGGCCATCATCTCATCTCCTGCTGCGGCAACCCGTATGTGAAGTATCTCACAGAGTGAAGAGCCGATCCGTGATCTATGTCAAGATCAAATAGCGATCCCTGTCAAAAGTCCGGGCGATCGGATGAGAAAAGTCCTTGCCAAAAAAGCTGATGTCGGGCACCCTTAAGGAGGAGGCCGGGGCCGCGCCTCCATCACCCCTGCACGGCTTTGAGAGTCCCGACCTGCAGGCGGCCCCCTTTCCTCCGCCAGGCAGCTAACCCTGTAAACGAACAAGGAGCTGGCTTTTCATTATGGAAATTGGCATACCTGTCGAGCGAAAGTCTGACGAGTACCGTGTGGGCCTGACACCACAGGGTGTTCGTCTGCTCACACAGGCGGGCCACCGCTGTTATATTGAGCGCGGGGCCGGTGTGGGAGCGGGATTTGAGGATCGCAGCTACGAGCGCGCAGGCGGGCGCATTGTATACAGCCTGCAGGAAGTATACGGGCGCGCCGATCTGGTGCTTAAGGTAGGCGCGCCCATGTTGGAAGAATTGGAGACAGCGCGGGAGGGCCAAACCATCTGTGCATTCTGGCACCTGGCCGCCCAGCCGCGCGAGATCGTCGAGGCCCTGCGCGCCCGGTCGATCAACGCCATCGCTTATGAGATGATCCAGCGCGATGATGACACACGCCCCGTGCTCACGCCGCTTAGCAATATCGCCGGGCGAATGGCCCCCCAGATCGCAGCCCGCTGGATGCAGAACGACGCCGGGGGGAACGGGATGCTGATCAGCGGCGTGCCCGGCGTCCCCCCGGCTGAGGTCACTATCCTGGGTGCGGGGATGGTGGGGATCAGCGCAGCACAGGCCTTCCTGGGGGCAGGGGCACGGGTTCGCCTACTTGACCGCGACCTGGCACGGCTGCGATACGTCGATGAGCGGTTCGGTGGCCAGGTCACGACGCTGGTAGCCCACGACTTCAATGTGGCGCGGGTGCTCAAGACCACAAATATCCTGGTGGCGGCAGTACTGATCCCGGGTGCAAGGGCCCCAATCGTCGTCACACGCGAGATGGTGCGCTCGATGTACCCCCGCAGCGTTATCCTGGACATCGCTATCGATCAGGGCGGGTGCGTGGAAACCAGCCGCCCAACTAAACATTCAAACCCGGTCTTTGTTGAGGAAGGCGTGATCCATTACTGTGTACCCAATATGCCCAGTGTGGTAGCGCGCACATCAACTCATGCTTACCTCAATGCGGCGTGGCCCTATATTCAGATCATCGCCGAGCGCGGGGTGGCTGAGGCCATTCAATCGGTCCCAGATCTGAAGTACGGGGCTATCTTATTCAACGGAAAAATTCAGAACCCAAATCTGGCCGCACTGCTGGGGGAGGCATAAGCTCATGTCCTGGTTACGCATCTATCAAGAGAGACGCTGCACTGCAGAAGAAGCGGTGCGGGCGATCAAGTCAAATCAACGCATTTTCATGACGGGCAACTGCTCGGTGCCCCAGCAGGTGCTGCGCGCCCTGGTGCAGCATGCGCTGTCGCTGGAAAATCTCGAAGTCGTGCAGGTGCTGACGGTGGGCGCGGAGGAGTTCGTGAAGCCTGAGATGGAAGGGCATATCCGTGTCAACACCATGTTCATCTCGCACGATGTACGCAGGGCCGTTAACGAGGGACGCGCCGACTTCACGCCGGTGTTCCTCTCGGAGATCCCGGGGTTGTTCGGGCGGCAGATACCGCTGGATGCGGCACTGATCCACGTATCACCGCCAGATGAGCACGGGTTCTGCTCCTTTGGCTCTGAAGTTGGTGTGACCAAGCGTGCCGCCAATGTGGCCCGCACTGTCATCGCCGAGGTGAACCCGCGCATGCCACGCACGCTGGGTGACAGTTTTATCCATGTGAGCAAGATCGATTATATCGTTGAGGTCGACTACCCCCTGCCGGAGTTCGTGATGGGCGAGCCCTCGGTGGTGCAGGAGGAAATCGGACGCCTGATCGCCACCCTGATCGATGACGGCTGCACCCTCCAGACGGGGATCGGCGGCATCCCGGACGCCGTCCTCAAGTACCTGGGTGATAAGCGCGACCTGGGTGTGCATACCGAGCTGTTCTCAGACGGCGTGATCGACCTGGTGGAGCGCGGCATCATCAACAACGAGGCCAAGACCCTGCATCCCGGCAAGATCATCGCCGGGTTTGTGCTGGGCACCCAGCGGCTCTACGACTTCATCCACGACAACCCCATCGTGGAGTTGCACCCCACCGAATATGTCAATGACCCGTTCCGCATCGCCCAGAACGATAAGATGGTCTCGATCAACTCCGCGCTGGAGGTGGATCTGACGGGCCAGGTTTGTGCCGACAGCATCGGGCCATATTTTTACAGCGGCGTAGGGGGGCAGGTTGACTTCGTGCGCGGGGCCAGCCGGTCCAAGGGCGGCAAGCCAATCATCGCGCTACCGTCTACAGCCAGGAACGACGAGATCAGCCGCATCGTGTGGCAACTCAAACCTGGCTCCGGTGTGGTCACCAGCCGCAATGATGTGCACTACATTGTGACCGAATATGGGATCGCTGACTTGTATGGCAAGACGATCCGCGAACGGGCACTGGCGCTTATCTCAGTGGCCCACCCCAAATTCCGCGAGGAACTGATGGCGCACGCGCGTCAGCTCAATTACATCCCGGCGCTTTATACCGGTGTCGGGCCGGGGAGCTGATAGAGCATCGCATTGAATGAAGGGGGAGGGCTGTGTGAGGCTCTCCCCCTTTGATACCGCCCCGTGTACAGAGTACGCGGAAACCTGTACAATCGCGACTGCATTGTTGACGGAGCACAGAGAGCAGCCGTGACCAAGACACCCGATCCGCTGACCGGCATCCTGATGGTGAACCTGGGCACCCCCGACGCCCCCACCCCCCGTGCGCTGCGCCGCTACCTGCGGCAGTTTCTGGGCGACCCACGCGTGGTGACACTGCCGCGCTGGTTGTGGCTGCCTATCCTGTATGGCATCATCCTCACTGTGCGCCCGCCGCGCTCCGCACGGCTGTACCGGCAGGTCTGGATGGACGGGGGATCGCCGCTGCTGGTGATCACGGCACGCCAGCAGGCAGCCCTGGAGCACAGCCTCGCCCGGCGGGTCGATCATCCTTTCATGCTGGTGCTGGGTATGCGCTATGGGAACCCATCGATCGCCGCGGGGCTGCGCCACCTGCGTGACGCAGGAGCCGGGCGCATCCTGATCCTGCCGCTGTTCCCCCAGTACTCGGCGACCACTTCCGGCGCGATATTCGATGCAGTGGCAGCAGAGCTGCGCACATGGCCGCACATCCCGGACCTGCGCTTTGTAAGCGGTTACCATGATTTCCCGCCCTATATCCGGGCACTGGCCGGGCAGGTGCGGGAGAGATGGGCGGCTCAGGGGCAACCCGATCGGCTGCTGTTTTCGTTTCATGGCATCCCGCAGAACTACGCGCTGGCCGGTGATCCCTACCAGGCGCAATGCCTGACGACGGCCCGTCTGCTGGCGCAGGAGCTTGGCCTGAGCGAAAACGAGTGGGTGGCGACCTTCCAATCGCGGTTCGGGCCGGGCGAATGGCTGAAGCCCTATACTGACAGCACACTGAAGACACTGCCAGGTCAGGGCATTAAGCGAGTTGAAGCCCTGTGCCCCGGCTTTGCAGCAGATTGCCTGGAGACGCTGGAGGAGATCGCCAGTGAAGGACGTGAGACCTTCCTCAGGGCAGGCGGCGAGTCGTTCAGCTATATCCCCGCGCTGAACGACTCGCCGGGCCACATCGAGGCCCTGACAGAGCTCGTGATCACCCACGCCGGTGACTGGCTGATGGGGTCTGAATGAGAAGAGCGAGGGCGGGGAAACGCCCCCCCCGTACCTGTTCGATCAGTCTCGCACCTGCACCAGATGATACTGCTTCTTGCCCTTGCGCAGCACCAGCATCCGCCCCTCGATAGCGTCGTCGGGGCGAATGACCCTCTCCCGGTCATCCACGCGCCGGTTGTTGAGGTACACCCCCCCGCTCTCAACAAGCTGACGGGCGCGCTTCTTTGAGCTTTCCAGGCCGCATAGATACACCAGATCAACCAGGGGCAGGCCCTCTCCTTCCAGATCGGTGCGGCTGACATCGCTGGACGGCACCTCGGCGAAGATGTCAAGCAGCTCCGCCGCACTCAACCCCTCCAGATCGCCGCCGAACAGCACGCCGGTGGCCCTGAGCGCACTGGCCAGGGCCCCCTCCCCGTGCACCAGGCGGGTGACCTCCTCCGCCAGGCGGCGCTGTGCAGCCCGTTCGTGGGGCGCAGTGCGCACCGCCTCTTCAAGCTCACCGATCTCGTCCGGGCCAAGCAGGGTGAAGAACTTGAGGTACTGAATCACATCCTCATCCGCGGTGTTCAACCAAAACTGGAAGAAGCGGAACGGGGAGGTGCGCGCAGGGTCCAGCCAGATAGTCCCCGCTTCGGTCTTGCCGAACTTCACCCCGGAGGTTGTGGTGACCAACGGCATGGTCAGCCCGTGCGCTTTGCTATCCTCGATACGCCGGATCAGCTCGATCCCGGCGGTGATGTTGCCCCACTGATCGCTGCCGCCCATCTGCACAGTGCAACCATGCTCACGGAACAGAGTCAGGAAGTCGTAGGCCTGCAGGAGCATGTAGCTGAACTCAGTGAACGAGATGCCTTCCTCAGCGGCCAGCCGGCTCTTGACGGAGTCCTTGGTCATCATGTAGTTGACAGTGAAGTGTTTGCCGGTATCACGCAGAAAATCCAGCAGGCGCAACGGCCTGAGCCAGTCCGCGTTGTCGATCATCATCGCCGGGTTATCGACTCCCTCAAACAGCAGGAAGCGACCAAGCTGGGCCCGGATACCCGCCAGGTTATGGGCAAGTTGCCTCTCGTCGAGAAGCTGGCGTTCCTTTGTTTTGCCGCTGGGGTCGCCGATCATTCCCGTGCCGCCGCCGACCAGCGCGATGGGGGTGTGGCCGTGGCGCTGCAAATGCACCAATGCCATGATCGGCAGCAGCGACCCCACATGCAGACTGTCGGCGGTGGGGTCAAAGCCGATGTAGGCCGTGAGCTTCTCGCGGGCGAGGGCCTCCTCTGTCCCCTCTGTCATGTCGTAGATCATGCCTCGCCAGCGCATCTCTTCGATGAAGTTGGCCGCGGTTGAAACTGTCATATTATCTTCCACCTCACAATATCAGTTGTGGCACGCCGCTTGCGGCCCGCTGAGATCAAACAAAAAAGCGCGGGGCTGTGCCCTGCGCCTGTTGTGATGCCTGTGAACGGAGAGGCCGGTTATCCCTCCCTGGCAGCGCGAGCCATGCCCATCACCGGACGGTGATCGCCATAATAATAGCTGTGACGGCCTGCGCCGGAAACTGCATCAAGCATTGCCATAGTCTGCTCCATGCAATTAGCATAGCATGCCTGCCCCGGATGGTCAATGATCGCCTCTGCCCCACGCGCGGAGGGCCGCACCCTCTGCAACCTGCCGGGCCGGTGACACGCCAGCTCAGAGGCCTGCTGGCTCTCTACCTAGAACGGATAGGCCAGCGGACCAAGAAGCAGCACACCCAGCCCGGCAACAAGCACCAGAGGGAACCCCAGCCGTGGATAATCCCCAAACCGGTATCCCCCGGAGCTCATGATTAACAGGTTGGCCGGATGGCTGATCGGCGAAAGGAACCCTGTAGACGCCCCAATCGCAACCGCCAGCACAATTGGATACGGGCTGAGGCCGGCCTGCACAGCACTGCTGATCGCCAGCGGCACAATGATCAGAGTGGCAGCCTGCCCGGATGTGAACTGTGCCAGTGCCATGGTCATCAAGAAGAAAGCCATCATCAGGCCGCGCGGCCCTAAGCCGCCCACAGCCGCGTTGAGCATTTCAACAAGGAAGCTGGTAGCGCCAGTTTGTTCGAGCGCCCTGGCCAGGGGCAGCATGCCACCAATCAAAAAGATAATCTGCCACTGGGGGCTGGATCGCGCCTCCTCGACGCTCTGGCAGCGTGTCAGGACAGTGCTGATGCCCCCGATCAGGGCAGTGATTGAGATCGGCAGCCAGTTGAAGGCAGCCATAACCAGAAAACCCAGCAGGATCAGCACTGCGATGATCGCACGATCGGTATTATGCGGCACTTCAGGTAGATGAGTGAGCACCAGAAAGTTGGGGTCTCTGCCGAGGATCTCCAGCCGATCTATCGGCCCCTGGACTAGCAAGGCATCACCGCGGCTGAGCACATAATCCGAGAGATAAGAACGCACGGGCTGCCCCTCATGCCAGATGGCCAGCACATTCAGCCCATACTTTTCCCGGAACGCAATATCGCGCAGGGTCATGCCGATTAGCGCCGTTCGCGGGGATAATGCCACTTCGGCCAGCTCACTGCCGGTCCCGAACAAAATGGCATGATCGCTCTCTTCGTAATCGAACAGGTCAATCCCCAGATCGCGCGCCGCGGCTTCTGTCTCGGCAGGCCTGCCCTGCAACAGCAGCCAGTCACCGGCCTGCACCCGGAACTGGGGGGCGGGGGGGGCTATTGTTTTCCTGCCGCGCACAACGGCGGATACTGTGACACCGTATGTCCGTCCCAGGTCACTTTGTGCCAGGGTTTTCCCGGCCAGCCTGGAGTCAGGACGAATATAGGCCTCATGCAGGCGCATGGAGAGGCGATAGGTTTGGGTCATCTCGCGGCGGGCTTTCTGCAGCCCTCCCCATTGATCGGCTGGGGAGCGCTCTGGCAGAATCCTGGGGGCGACAAGTGTGAGGTAAGTGATCCCCACCAGCGCGATCGGGCCTCCGACCGGCAGGAAGTCGAACAGCCCGAATGGAGGGTAACCACGCTCCGACAGCAGGGCAGACACGATCAGGTTGCTGGTTGTCAGCAGGGTTGCCATGCCGCCCAGAAGCGCGCTGAAAGCGATCGGCATGAGCAGCCGCGAAGGGCTGACTTCGCGGTTCAAGGCCACCCGACGCCCTACCGGCGCGATCAATGCCACCGAGGCAACCGTGTTCATCATAAATGAACCGATCGCCGCCGACAGTGACAGCACCCCCACCAGCGCGCGCTCACCAAGCCCGTGAGTGAGCCGCAGCACCGCCTGGCTCAGCATTGCGGTTACCCCGGTGCGTTGAAGCGCTGCCGTCATCATCAACACGCCGATCAGTGTGATAATGACGGGGTTGCCAAACCCGCTAAAAAGGGTGGGCAGGTCCAGCAGACCGCTTGCGCCCAGGCTGATCAGCACAATGAGTGCCACCAGGTCTGGCGCGATCCACTCCGTCACGAACAGGATCAGGGCCACACCGGCGATGATAAGGACAAGTACGGCATCAGGGCTCACTGCACGACCTCGGTTGATCTACCTGATTATCCAGGTGCTGCATGTCGGGCCGTTGTCGGGGGAACGAACAGCGATCAGGGCATTGAGAGGGCGTGGATCGCTGCCACGCCGCACCTGCCGGGAATGCACGCCGCCCCGGGGGCTGCCTGAGGGATCGCCCCCCAACCTTTGCCTACCACTTTGTGCGCTGACAACGGGGACAGGAGACCTCGCCTCATTTTACCAGCACCTGCTGCTCCAGGCACTCTCAGACAACATTGTTGTCGAGGAAGGTTTCCATGAAGAAGCCAGACCCGCCCACAGTGCAGGGCCCGCAGGATCCGGTGTTGAGGGCGATGCCGTTATCTTCAAAACAAGATTAGGCGTCCTTCTCGCAGGCGGGAGAAGAGACGAGTCTTTGACCCCGTTTACTCACCGCGATAGAATCATCATAACTTTTAAAAAGAATTGAATGATGCACGACACGTGTCATTTCCGGCGGGCCGCCCCGCCAACACATAATGAGGAGTAACAAGCTGTGAAGTCCGTTCGTGTGTATGCCGCGCTGTTGATCCTGCTCGCAGCCGCAATGCTGCTGGCCGCCTGCAGCGGTGATGCTGCGCAGCCAGCTCCCCCCGCCGAGGAACCGGTGGAGGGAGAGGCTATCGTAAGCCCGGTGCGTATGGCCCTGCTGCCCGTTCTCGACACCCTGCCTTTCTATATCGCGCAGGAGAACGGTTACTTTGAGGAATTGGGGGTTGAGGTGGTTCCCGTGCCGGTCGCCAGCCCGGTTGAGCGCGACCAGCTCATGCAGGCGGGCGAGATCGATGGCATGCTCAACGAGATCACCTCGACCGCCGTGTTTAACCGTGATGCGGTGCAGGTCAAGACGGTGCTTGCCGCCCGTATTGCCACTGAGGATGGCCCGGTGTTCCGCGTGCTGGCCTCACCCGCCAGCGACATCAGCAGCCCGGCTGACCTGGCCGGCGTGCCGATCGGGGTGTCTCAGAACACCGTGATCGAGTATGTCACCGACCGCATGCTTCAGGAGGAAGGTCTGGCCCCGGACCAGATCGTCACCCAGTCGGTGCCGGTGATCCCGGAGCGCTTCCAGCTCCTGATGCAGGGCGATCTGCTGGCCGCCACGCTGCCCGATCCGCTGGCTCAGGCCGCGCTGCAGGCAGGGGCAACACCGATCATCGACGACTCAGCTTATCCATTCTATTCGCTCAGCACGCTGACGTTCAGCATCGAGGCGATCGAGGGCAACCCGGAAGGCATCCGACGCTTCATCGCGGCGTGGGAGAAGGCTGTGGCTGACTTGAACACAGACCCGGAGGCGTACCGCGCCCTTTTCCTGGAGAAGGTCAGCGTGCCGGAGAGCGTGCAAGAGACCTACCAGATCCCGCCCTTCCCGGTGTCGCAGGTGCCCAGCGCCGAACAGTGGGCTGATGTGATGGACTGGCTGATCGGCAAGGGCCTGCTAGAATCTCCAGTATCCTATGAGGACTCGGTGACCACCGAGTTCCTGCCCTGACCGACCGCTTCTGGCAGGGGTCGCTCCAGCGAGCGGCCCCTTTTTGCGAAAGACGATGATCGAGATTGAGAACCTGACTTTCAGCTATGGTGGCCAGGTCCCCGTATTCGACGGCTTCTCCTGGTCGATACAGCGCGGGGAGGCATGGGCCATCATCGGCCCATCGGGTTGTGGCAAAACCACGCTGCTCTACCTGCTTGCCGGCCTGCGCCATCCCAGGAACGGGACTATCCACATCGCCGGCCAGCCGGTGAGCCGCCCCCGCCCGGAGACCGGCCTGATCCTCCAGGATCACGGCCTGCTGCCCTGGGCGACGGTGTTCGAGAACGTGCGCCTGGGGCTGGATATCCGCGCGTTCTATGGGCCGGATGGCCGCCACGCCCCGCGCAAAAGCCAGATCACCCGCGCAGCAGGCGAGCAGCAGATCACCCGCTGGCTGGATCGACTGGGCATCGCCGACCAGCGCGATAAGTACCCTTCGCAGCTTTCCGGCGGTCAGCGGCAGCGCACCGCGATCGCCCGCACGCTGGTGCTTGGCCCCGATCTGCTGCTGATGGACGAGCCGTTCTCGGCGCTGGATGCCCCCACCCGTGAGGATTTGCAGAACCTCACCGTAAGCCTGCGCCGCGAGGTGGACCTCACCAGCGTGATCGTGACGCACAATATCGAGGACGCCGTCTTTCTGGGCGAGCACATCCTCGTGCTGGGCAAGCCGCCCAACCGCACATCGCATGTGATCCACAATCCGGGGGCCGGGCAGATGTCGTACCGGGGCGAGCCAGCATTCGCGGCGCGCTGCGCCGAGCTGCGCGACGTGCTGGGGGCAGCGGCATGAGACGTGGCGCGCACCTAACCCGGATAGCGATCGGGCTGGTGATGTTCCTGGCCCTGTGGCAGGTTCTGGCGTGGATCGTCAGCCGCCCGATCCTGCCGCCGCCCGGCCAGGTGCTGCCGCTGTTCGCCCGACTGCTGCCCGGCGAGCTGGGGCTGCATTTCCTGGCGAGCACGGCGCGCGTGCTGGCCGCCACCCTGCTGGCCGTCATCGTGGCGGCCCCGGTGGGCCTGGGGCTGGGGCAGAGCCGGACGCTGGACCGCATCTTCAACCCGCTGATCGCGATCCTGTACCCCATCCCCAAGATCGTGCTGCTGCCGGTGATCTACGTGCTGCTCGGGGTGACTGATGTATCCAAGGTGTTGCTGATCGCGCTGATCCTGTTTTTCCAGATCGTCGTGGTGGTGCGTGACGAGGCAGCCAACCTCAGGCCAGAGCTGATCCTGTCGGTGCGTTCACTGGGGGCCGGACGACGTGCGCTGTTTCGGTTCGTCTATCTTCCGGCATCGCTGCCCGCAATCCTGACGGCACTGCGCATCTCGGTGGGCACGGCCATCGCTGTGTTGTTCATCGCCGAGCAGTCCCTGACTCAGTACGGGCTGGGTTACTACATTGTGGTGAAGACCTACCAGGTGCTGCGCTATCCTGAGATGTACGCGGGCATCCTGGCGATGGGGCTGCTGGGCCTGCTGCTGTACTTCGCGCTGGATGCGCTGGAGCGGCACATCAGCCCGCATCTGCACCTGGAGGAAGGGTAAAACGCATTGGCTGAGCTGAGAGGGGGCGAGCGCGCCGCCTACGTGCAGGCGATGTTCAGCCGCATCGCCCGCCGCTATGACCTGATGAACCGCTTGATGACGTTCGGCAGGGACCGTGCCTGGCGTCGCTATGTGATCCAGGAGGCCCGGCTCAGGCCGGGGGGGAGGCTGCTGGATGTCGCCACCGGCACGGGGGATCTCGCCTTTGAGGCGCTGCGTCAGCACGGCCAGCTTGAGGTGATCGGCATCGACTTCGCCGTGCCAATGATGCTGGTCGGGCGGGGGCGCCGCGAAGGTGACCGGATCATGTGGTGTGGAGCTGACGCGCTGCATCTGCCCTTCATGGATGGCAGCTTCGATGCCGTTGTCTCGGCCTACCTGATGCGCAATGTGGCCGATGTGCCGCGCGCCTTCCAGGAGCAGATGCGTGTGGTGCGGCCCGGCGGTCGGGTCGTTACGCTCGACACCTCACCGGTACCGCGCGGGCTGCTGCGCCCCTTGATCCTGTTCTACTTCAAGGCCATCATCCCGCTGCTGGGCCGCCTGGTGGCAGGCGACAGCTCGGCCTACACCTACCTGCCCGAGTCCACGCAGGCTTTCAAGACGCCTGAGGAGCTGGCCGAGATCATGCGGCGGGTCGGGCTGGTCGACGTGCGCTACCGGCGTTTCATGTTCGGTACGATGGCGGTGCATGCGGGCACGCGCCCGGAGGAGGCAGCATGACACAGCGGGATCAGATCACCCCTTTGCGGGCATGGATGATGGCGGCCCGCCCCCGCACGCTCCCGGCGGCGGTGGCCCCGGTGCTGGTGGGGGCCGGGCTGGCGCTGGCCGACGGCGTGTTTGCCCCGCTTCCCGCGCTGGCGGCGCTGGCCGGTGCGCTGCTGCTGCAGGTGGGCGTAAACCTGGCCAATGATTACTTCGACCACATCCGCGGTATCGACATCCCGGAACGGCTGGGGCCGGTCCGCGTTGCCGCCAGTGGATTGATATCCCTGCGCGATCTGCGGCTGGGGATGGCGGCGGTCTTCGGGCTGACGGCGCTGATCGGCGTCTACCTGATCGCGGTGGGCGGCTGGCCGATCCTGGCGATCGGCGCGGCCTCGATCCTGGCAGCCCTGGCCTACAGCGGTGGTCCGTTCCCGCTGGCCTCACACGGGCTGGGCGACCTGTTCGTCTTCCTGTTCTTCGGGCTGGCGGCGGTGTGCGGCACCTATTACGCCCAGGCGCGGGCGCTGGACGGCTATGTGGCGCTGGCCGCCTTCCCACCCGGCCTGCTGATCACGGCCATTCTGGTGGTCAACAACCTGCGCGACATCAACACCGACCGCAAGACCGGCAAGCGTACGCTGGCCGTGATCCTGGGGCCGCGCGGCTCGCGGGTCGAATACACACTTCTGCTGACCGCCTCCTATGCGATCCCGGTACTGCTGTGGGCGCTGGGTCACTACCGCATCCCGGCGCTGCTGCCACTGCTCTCGCTGCCCCTGACGGCCCCGCTGCTGCGGCTGATCTGGCATGAGAGCGGACGGGAGTTGAACCGCGGGTTAGCCGACACAGCGCGGCTGGCGCTGATCTTCAGTGTGCTGTTTGCCATCGGGCTGGCACTGTCTTGAGAGGTCGATCAGGCCCCTGTGAAGCGCGGCGGCCGCTTCTCCAGGAAAGCCGCCACGCCCTCCCGATGATCGGCCAGCCTGCTGGCCTGGCTCTGCAGATCGGCCTCCAGATCAAGCGCCTCGGCCAGGGTGGATGTCATGGCGCGGTGCATAGCCTGCTTGATATAGCCAACAGCAGCGGTCGGGGCCTCCGCATACTGGCGGGCCATCTCGACCACCGCACCCGCGAATGCCTCATCCGAAACCACCCGGTTGACCATCCCCCACTCATAGGCCTCCTGTGCGCTGAGCCGCCGCCCGCTCAGGGCCAGCTCCAGCGCGCGGCCTGCCCCAACCAGCCGCGACAGCAGCCAGGTTGAGCCGCTGTCAGGTACCAGCGCGATCTTCACGAAGGCCTGTAAGAACGAGGCGCTCTCTGCCGCGATGCGCAGGTCGCAGGCCAACGCCAGGCTCATCCCGGCCCCGGCGGCGACACCGTTCACGGCGGCGATGATCGGTTTGGGCAGCGCCACCATGCGCAGGATCAGCGGGTTGTAGTGTTCGCGCAGCGCTGCGCCAAAATCGAAGTCGGGGCCATAATCCTGCACGGCAGCGAGATCGGCACCGGGGCAGAAGCCACGCCCCGCACCGGCCAGCACCACCGCCCGGACGGCAGGGTCTTCCCCGGCCTGCTTGAAGGCATCATCCAGCTCGTGCAGCATGGTGATGGTCAGCGCGTTCAATCGATCCGGGCGGTTCATGGTGATGGTTAGAACGCCGCCATCCTGCTCATAGAGGATCGTCTCGTAGCTCATTGGCTCCCCTTCCTGTGGCACGTCAGCACTATTCAAGTCTTCATATTGTAACCGAATCCGGGATTAACTCCGCCCCAGCATCATGCCTTATCATAGTTTATACAAACACTATACAAATTGTTGAAATCCGGTGGGGCGGCTGCTAGGCTTTATATGTGACTTTTGACCAACACGTTGACCGCTGACTGCAATCGACCGGCAGTCAGCGGCTTACGGGGGCCTTCATGGGGAAAATCATCGTTATCGGCAGCGGCTTTGGCGGCCTATCGGCGGCCATTCGGCTGGCGGCGCAGGGGCATGATGTCACGATCTTCGAGAAGCGTGACCGGCTGGGCGGGCGCGCCTATCAGTATGAGATCAACGGCTTCAAGTTCGACGGCGGCCCAACGGTCATCACCGCCCCTTATATGTTCGACGAGCTCTTCGAGGTGGCGGGCCGCAGGCGTGAAGACTATATCACACTTGTGCCGCTTGATCCCTTCTATCGGATATTCGACCATGCGGGCAGGTCGTTCGATTACCACCGCAGCGTGGATGACATACTCGCCGAGATCGAGCGTTTGAGCCCCGCAGACCGCGAGGGCTACGAGCAACTGGCTCGCCATATCCGCGAGATATTCAACAGCTTCTATCCGCACACCGAGCAGCCCTTTCTGACCCTGCGCGATATGCTGAAGATCATGCCGGATGCTCTGCGCCTGGGGGCGATCCAGGGAACGCACGGCTTCGTGTCGCGCTATATCAAGGATGAGTTCCTGCGCCGTGTCTTCTCATTCCACCCGCTGCTGATCGGCGGCAACCCCTTCGACACCCCATCGATCTACACGCTGATCGTGCAGTTCGAGCGGCAGTGGGGTGTACACTACGCCATTGGCGGCACGGGGGCCATCGTGGGTGCGTTTGGCCGCCTGTTCGATGAGCTGGGCGGGACGGTTCGCCTCAACACCGAGGTGGTCGAGATCGTGATCGAGAACCGGCGTGCTGTTGGCGTGCGGCTTTCGGATGGTAGCGTGCATCGTGCTGACGCCATCGTGTGCAACGGTGATCTGCCCTTCGTCTACCGCTACCTCATCCCGAAGGAGCACCGCCGCCTCTATCCCAACTGGCGCATCGAGCGCATGCGGTACAGCATGTCGCTGTTCGTGATCTATTTCGGGACTAAGCGCCGCTATCTGGACAGCGAGCTGCTGCACCACAATATCATCCTGAACGAGCGCTACCGCGGCCTACTGCGCGACGTGTTCTCAGGGGCAGAGCTGCCGGACGACTTCTCCCTGTATCTGCACATGCCCAGCCGCACGGACCCCAGCATCGCGCCGGAGGGCTGCGAGTCCTTCTATGTGCTGTCTCCGGTGCCACATCTTGAGTCGGGCACCGACTGGCGCAGGATGGCCAGGCCCTACCGCGATCGCATCATGCAGTTCCTGGAGGATAACTACCTGCCCGGCCTGCAGGAGAACATCATCGCCGAGCATTACATCGACCCGCTGCACTTCCGCCACACCCTGAACAGCTTCCGCGGGGCGGCGTTCTCCGTCAAGCCGGGGCTGCTCCAGTCCGCCTGGCTGCGGCCTCACAACCGCTCTGAGGAGTTCGAGAATCTGTATTTTGTTGGCGCCGGCACGCATCCCGGCGCAGGGGTGCCTGCCGTGATGGCCTCCGGTAAGATCGCGGCCAATCTGATTGGGGGGGCGAGCTTCCCTGCATACCTGAAGGAGGAGCGTTATGCCGAGCGCATTTGACCTGGGCTTTGGCCGCACCGAGCATGAGATCACCATTGACCGGCTGCCGGTGCGCGGCGCGATCCCCGGCTGGCTGACGGGGACCCTGCTGCGCAACGGGCCGGGGACCTTCCAGGTGGGCGAGCAGCGCTATCGCCACTGGTTCGACGGCCTGGCGATGCTGCACAAATTCTCGTTCGCCGGGGGGCAGGTCTCCTATGCCAACAAGTTCCTGGAGAGCAAGGCCTATCGCGAGGCCGAGGCCAGCGGGCGCATCTCCTATTCCGAGTTCGCCACCGACCCGTGCCGGTCGCTGTTTGGCCGGGTGATGGCCGTCTTCTCGCCAAAGATCACCGACAGCGCGAAGGTGAGCATCGCGCGCATCGCCGATCAGTTCATGGCGCTGGCCGAGACGCCGATCCAGGTGGAGTTCGACCCTCAGACGCTGGAGTCGGTGGGGGTGTTCACTTATGAGCCGGGGAGCGTCGGGCAGATGACAACGGTGCATCCCCAGTTCGACTTCGCCCATGACGAAGTATACAATCTGGTCACACGCTACCACATGGTCAGCCACTACCGCATCTACCGCATGGCGGGTGGCGGCGCGCCGAAGCTGGCCGGGCAGATCCCCGTCAGCCAGCCTGCGTATATGCACAGCTTCGGCATGACGCAGAACTACCTCATCCTCGCGGAGTTCCCGCTGGTGGTGAACCCCGTGCATCTGCTGCTGTGGCTGCGCCCCTACATTGAGAACTTCCACTGGAAGCCGGAGCGCGGCACCCCCTTCTGGGTGATGAACCGCCACACCGGCGAGGTGGTGGGCCGCTTCGAGAGCGACGCCTTCTTCGCCTTCCATCACGTCAACGCCTTTGAGCGGGATGACGAGATCGTGCTGGATATCGTCGCCTACCCGGACGCCGGGATCGTGCAGTCCTACTACCTGGAGCGTCTCAGCGACACCACCGCCAAGCTGCCATTCGGCAACCTGCGCCGCTACCGCATCCCGCTGAAGGGCGGGCCGGTCACCTATGAGGTGATCTCCGGGGAATGCATGGAGCTGCCCCAGTTCGACTATGCCCGCTACAACATGGACGGCAGCTACCGCTACGTATACGCAGTCAGCATCAACCCCGAGCACCGCCAGGGCTTCTACAATCAGATCGTCAAGGCCGATATCGAGACGGGGCACTCCCTGACGTGGTTTGAGGAGGGCTGCTATCCGGGCGAGCCGATCTTCGTCGGCGCACCGGGGCGCGTGCAGGAGGATGACGGTGTGATCCTCTCGGTGGTGCTGGACGAACGCCGCGGCAGCTCTTTCCTGCTGGTGCTGGAGGCATGCACGTTTACCGAGCTGGCACGGGCCGAAATCCCCCACCCCGTGCTGTTTGGCTATCATGGGGCGTATTTCCAGGATGTATGAGATGATGCCAGGAACCGATCCGATCGTCCGGGTACGGGACGTCTATAAGAGCTATTTCGTGGGCGGCGCGGAGGTGCCGGTGCTGAAGGGGGTTGACCTGGAGGTCCACCCCGGCGAGTTCCTGGCGATCATGGGCGCCTCCGGCAACGGTAAATCCACCCTGCTCAACATGATCACCGGCATCGACCGCCCCACATCGGGCGAGGTTATCGTTGGCGGGCAAGCCGTTCATACCATGTCTGAGGACGAGCTGGCAGCCTGGCGTGGTGAGGCCCTGGGCATCATCTTCCAGTTCTTCCAGCTCCTGCCCTCGTTGAGTCTGCTGCACAATGTGGTGCTGCCGATGGATTTCACGGGGCGCATCCCTGCCCGCCAGCGCCGTGAGCGGGCCATGCACCTGCTCGAGCTGGTGGGGCTGGCCGATCAGGCCCACAAACTGCCGGGGATGGTGTCAGGCGGGCAGCAGCAGCGCGCCGCGATCGCGCGTGCACTGGCGAACGACCCGCCGCTGATCGTGGCCGACGAGCCGACCGGCAACCTGGACGAGCGCACATCGGATGACGTGTTCGGCGTGTTCAGCCACCTGATCGACAACGGCAAGACGTTGATCATGGTGACCCATGACCCCGACCTGGCCCGCCGGGCGCTGCGCACCGTGGTGGTGACCAACGGCCTGATCGCGCACGATGTACGCCACGAGGCGTCCGGGGAGCCCGCTTATCCGGTGCCCCGGTCTGCTAATGCGCGGGAGGTTCGATGAGCGTCATCTGGCGCAAAGTGTGGTTCGATCTGTGGCATCACCGAACCCGCACCCTGCTGGCGATCCTGAGCGTCGCTGTGGGTGTGTTCGCCATCGGCACGATCTTCGGCATGGTGGATCAGCTCCTCACCGGCATGGACAGCGCCCATCGCGAGGTTGAGCCATCGCACGTCAACATCATCCTGCGTGATTACGTTGACCTGGAGACGGTGGACCGGATCAGGGAGCTGCCCGGCGTGGTGGACGTTGACCCCGTGAACCAGATCTCAGTGCGTTACAAGACGGCTCCCGATGAGGAGTGGGAGATCGGCACGCTGGTCATGCGGCCCGATTACGACAGCCAGACCTATGATGTAGTGGTGCTCAAGGAAGGGGAGTGGCCCCGGCACGGGCGGATCGGCATTGAGCGGCTGTCTGGCCAGTATTACGGCGTCGCGATCGGCGATGAGGTGATCTTCGAGATCGATGGGGAGGAGCGCGCCTTTGAGGTGGGAGGGAATGTCCGCCATCCTTTCGTTCAGCCGCCGCCGTTTGGCGGTCAGGCGCACTTCTTCACCGACGCGGAGGGGCTGGAGGAGTTCGGCATCCCCGCGGGCCGCTACGGGCAGCTTCTGATACGGGTGGACTCCTACAGCCTGGAGCGCGCCCAGGATATCGCCGGGGATATCCGCTCAGAGCTTGCAGACCTGGGGTTCGGCGTGATCGTGATGCTCTACCAGGACCCCGATGAACACTGGGGGCGGATGTTCGTGGAGGGCATCACCGTGGTGCTGCAGATCATGGCCGCCGTCTCCCTGTTCCTCAGCGTGGTGCTGGTGCTGACCACTACCACCGCGATCATCACCCAGCAGACCGACCAGATCGGCGTGTTGAAGGCCATAGGGGGCAGGCGCAGCACGATCGTCCGGGTGTACATGGCAGGGGTGCTGGCTTACGGGCTGCTGGCCCTGCTGGTCGCGCTCCCCCTCGGCATGCTGACCGCCTACGGGGCCAGCCGCTGGTTCCTGAACCTGTTCAACATCGACTACGAGGTCTTCCAGATCTCGATCCGCGCGCTCGTTCTGCAGATGGGTGCCAGCCTGATCGCCCCGCTGATCGCCGCCCTGTGGCCGGTGCTGCGCGGGGCCACGATCACCGTGCGTGAGGCCATCGCCACCTATGGCATCGGGGGCGATTTCGGTTCCGGGTGGCTGGACCGCCTGGTGGAGCGCATCGGCGAGCGCCTGCTGCCCACGCCGCACGCGGCGGCGCTGGGCAATATGTTCCGTCGCAAGGAGCGCCTGACGCTGACCCTGTTGGTGCTGGTAACAGCGGGGGTGATGTTCCTGGTCATCATGACGCTGATCTCCTCCACAACCCTCACGCTCGACAATGAGATGCAGCGCCGCGGCTATGACGTGCGCATCGGTTTCACCGCCGATCAAGCTGAGCAGGACCTGCTGCGCCTGGCACTGGAGACGGAGGACGTGCGCAGCGCTGAGGTGTGGTACAGCCGCAACGCCACGCTGCTGCGCGAGGGGGAGCGGCTTCAGGACTCGGCGGGGTTGGGCGCGCAGCTCATCGGCATCCCGGCGGATACGGGGATGATGCGCCCCCTCATCACAGCCGGGCGCTGGCTGCAGCCCGGCGATGATCGCGTTGTGGTGGTCAGCCAGGATACCGCCACGACAAACAACATCACCGTCGGTGACACGATCACCCTGGACCTCGGCCTGCTGGGCAGCGAGGAGTGGCAGGTGATCGGGACCTACAAAGTGATCTACAAGGGGGGCTTCGTCACCGAGGCGATCTATGCGCCGCTGGTGGCCGTCCTGGATTCGACCGGACAGGAAGGCATCGGCACCCAGGTGCTCGTGCAGGTGACCGACTCCGCCGATCGGTCCACGGCTGCCATATCCGACGATCTGAAAACCGCCTACGAGGATGCCGGGCTGGACATCGACTTCTACACCACAGCGGTTAAGGCCGAGGAACGCGAATATCTGGATAACCAGTTCAACTCGGTTGTGTCCACCCTGCTGGGGCTGGCCATGTTGATGGCCACGGTGGGCGGCATCGGGCTGGCCGGGTCGCTCAGCATCAGCGTGATGGAGCGGCGCCGCGAGATCGGCGTGATGCGTGCCATTGGCGCGCGGACACCCTCGATCATGTCGATCTTCATCATGGAGGGCGTTTTGCAGGGGCTGCTGAGCTGGCTGCTGGCTGTGCCGATCGCTTTCGTGTCGAGCCGTCCACTGGCCCGCCTGCTGGGGCAGACCATGCTGGAGATCGATCTCGACTACCGCTTCAACCTGGCCGCCGTGCTGATCTGGCTGGCCGTGGTGCTGGTGGTCTCGGTGCTGGCGTCACTGGGGCCGGCGCGGAGTGCCACCCGGATCAGTGTGCGGCAGAGCCTGGCCTATGAATGATCGAGGGTGGGCTCTTGTCCTCCTGGTATGCCTGCTTTGTGCTGTATGTTCTATATTGAGAAAGTCAGATATCTTTATTAAACAGCAGTCTTTAGTAGGGGGCAGGCCCTGTTGTTGAAATCGGGGTGTCTGGCCCTTGTCGATCCCTGTATGTGGGGGGTGACCGCGACACAGCCGCCATATATAGGGTCTGGTTTTCAACAAACGGTGGCACGTCCTGTTGAGAACATGTTCAAAACATGTTGAAAAACGGCGTGCTCAAAGCAAATTGCTGTTGAAAACCAGAAACAGACCGGCTGAGATTTGAACACTGCGGTGGAGTTTTCAACAATCTCAACCGGTTTTCAACACACTTTCAACACGTTTTCAACAAAGCCTTCTTCAGCTGCCAGCGCTATGCCCAGCGCTTCAACCAGGCTGCCAATCCCAGGCTTGACAGGTACGGCCAGGTTGCCAGCCCAGCAGTGAGTATGACGTGCGCCGTCTTGCTCAGGTTCTCAAGGGGCAGCGCCGGCAGCAGCCCCAGCGTCAGGCCGCCCAGCAGCAGCGCCAGTATGCCCGCTGCCAGTGCTGCCATCTCAACCCGCTGCCACAACAGGGTCAGCCCCACGCCAAATACCACTGCGAGCAGTCCGATACCGGGCACGCCGATCGCCCACCCCGCAAGCTCCGGCCACCAGCCCAGCAGGTTCAGCCGCCAGATGGGAGGTGAATAGACGGGAGGCGGCAGGGGCGCGTAACGCAGTGTTGAGAGCATCATGGTGGGGTAGGTTCGCTGCAGCCAGACACGGGTGCTGTGTGCCATGCCCACCAGCAGGGCTGGCGCGGCGCCGATCATAATGGCAGCCAGTACGCGCATGCGGTAGAGGCTGGCCGAGATGTGCATGAGGAACAGGGCTGGTTGGGGCAGCTCGGTCAGGCGTAGTAGCTGATAGGCCTCATGGCGCATGTGATGATATGTCAGCAGCGCGGAGCCAGCCGCCAACGCCACGGGAGTGAGCAGCATGATCGCCCAGGTCAGCACCAGCAGCCCGTTATACAGCAGCGAGTTCCGCCAGGGGGTCAGTGCGTGCCCGGCCTGCGCGATGCCCACTGTACCGACCAGGGCCATCATCAGGGTTGCCCCCAGCATGGCCTGCAGCCCCGGTCGGCGGCGCGGGGCAGTCAGCCGCACAAATCGCAAGATCACGCTACGCCAGGTCATTGCATGACGCTCCGCGGGCCGGCTGCAGACATCCTCGGAGCAGCTCCTCCTTTGCCGCCGTCAAATTTGCCTGCCTCTAGTTTACAACAGCTTTTTCCACCTGAACCGCCCTCAAAGGCGGCGGCGACAGGACACAGGGCGAAATATGGCCTCTGCCGTTGACATTTCGTACCAAAAGCGCGTAAAATAGGCCCTGTTATCGAGGGGGATAGGCGTCTGCAAGCTCAAATCGGTTCACTCCTCGAAAATCGCCCAAACCGAATACTTGTGCGCGCCTATCAGCACTCGGTGATGTGAGGTGAGGAGGTGATGTCTGACAATCATGACCCAGCACCGTCTCTTTATCTTCACGAGTCGCCACAATAAAAGGAGGAAAGAACATGCGTAAGTTACATTGGCTACTGGTGGGACTGCTGGTGATCAGCCTGGTGCTGGTGGCCTGCGCCCCCGCTGCGCCCGAAGAGCCGGCTGCTGAAGAGCCCACTGCTGAAGAGCCGGCTGCTGAAGAGCCGGCTGCTGAAGAGCCGGCTGCTGAGGAGCCCGCAGCTGAGGAGCCCGCCGCCGAGGAGCCTGCAGCTGAGGAGCCACTGACCGTCATCATCGGCACGACGGACCAGATCAACAGCCTGGACTTCGCCGACGCCTACTCGGTGCATGACTGGGAGCTGTTCCGCAACGTCAACCGCGGCCTGATGGGCTTCGTGCCCGGCACGGTGGACATTGTCCCTGAGGTGGCCGCGGACTTCCCCGAGATCAGCGAGGACGGCCTGACCTACACCTTCACAATCGAGCCCGGCTGGAAGTACCCGGATGGCACTGAGCTGGTGGCCGGTGACTTCGTCCGCGGCATCACCCGTGCCCTTACGCTCGAGGGTGAGGTGTCCCCGCTGGTGCTGCCCTATGTCGCCTCGGTTGAAGCCCCCGACGATCAAACCCTGGTCATCACTCTGAACTCGCCGCGCGGCGACTTCCTGCAGATCGTCAGCAGCACGCCCTACATGCCCATTCCCGAGGGCGCGTTCCCTGACAATGAGATCGTCGAGTTCCCCGAGACGCTCTACGGCGTTGGCCCGTGGCAGATCACATCCTACACTGTCAATGAGCAGGTTGTGCTTGAGCGCAACCCCAACTACAAGGAAGGCTTCCCCGAAGGCGCACCTGAGCGTGTGATCATTCGCTACTTCGAGGATCCGACCCAGATGTCGCTGGCCGTCGAGAACGGCGAGATCGACGTGGCCTGGCGTACGCTCGGCCCGGTTGAGGCAGCCCGCCTGGGCAGCGTTGAGGGCCTGACCCTCTACAACACCGGCGGCGGTGGTATCCGCTACCTGGTGCCCAACCATGCAGTGGAGCCCTTCAGCAACAAGGCCCTCCGCCAGGCCCTTGCATACCTGATCGACCGCGACGAGATCATCGACCGCGCCGTTCAGGGCCGCAACGACCCGCTCTACTCGCAGGTGCCACCCGGCTTCCTGGGCGCTACCGAGGCATTCCGCGAGCGCTATGACTCACCCAACATCGAGGCCGCCGAGGAGCTGCTGGCCGCCGAGGGCTACAGTGCGGACAATCCGCTGGTCTTTGACCTGTGGTATCCGCCGGAGCACTACGGCACCCATGCTGCCCAGATCTTCCAGGTGCTTGAGGAGCAATTCGAGCGGACTCCGCTGATCCAGGTCAACCTCCAGGTTCAGGAGTGGAGCACCTACGTCAGTGCGCTGACCGGCGGTGAATACCCGATCGGCTATCTGGGCTGGTTCTTCGACTATCCTGACACCAGCAACTATCTCGACCCGTTCGCCCAGTCGGCTGCTTCGCCCTTCCTGGGGATCAGCTACGCAAGCGACGAGATGGACAGGCTGCTGGCCGAGGCTGCCGCCACGGATGATCAGGATGAGCGTGTGGCACTCTACGAGCAGGCTCAGGCGCTTTACGCTGAGGACGTTGTCACCATCCCGCTGACGATTGAGACCGAGTACGCGGTCTTCAATAACAGCCGGATCGCCAACGTCACGATCGGTCCCGCCCTCATCTTCAACTACGAGCTCATCGAGTTCGCCGGCTAAGCCGATCAGCACTGATCAAATCGGATAGCACTATGCCGGGCCTGTTCACACAGGCCCGGCATCCATCCCGTCCCGGCTTAGTTAGGTTGAGGCGTTCGCGGGGCCCCGTGCCCCATCCAGAAGGAGTGGCCCCTTATGGAACTATCCCCACTCACCGGTATCTGCGCAAGTGCACTTGGCGCGGTCTTTCTGGTGCTTGTCTACGCCTTCATACGGGGCAGCAAAGGGCTACGCGCTTATATCGTGGCACGTGTCCTGCTGACCATCCCCATGGTCCTGATCCTGGTGAGCGTGATCTTCTTCGTGATGCGCGTGATCCCCGGCGACCCGGTTACCAGCCAGCTCGGGCCGCGCGGTGGTCCGGAGTTGCGCGAGCGGCTCACTGAGCAGCTTGGGCTGAATCGTCCGATCATGGTGCAGTACGTGGACTATCTTAGCCGGGTGTTCCGGCTTGACCTGGGTGAGTCGCTGATCTTTGGCAACCGGCCGATCGTCGATGAGCTGAGCGAGCGGCTGCCCGCCACACTCGAGCTGATCATCCCGTCCATGATCCTGGCAGTGGGATTCGGTGTGCTGGCCGGAACCTTCGCCGCCCATCACCGCAAAGAGGCAGTGGACTACGGGCTGCGGCTTTTCAGCATCACTGCTTATTCGATCCCTGTGTTCTGGCTAGGTCTCATGTTGCAAATCATCTTCAGCCTGTGGCTCAAGGTCACACCTGTGGCCGGGCGCATTGATGCGATCCTTTCCACCACGCTGCAGCGCCGGACCAACATCCTGTTTATCGACGCGCTTATATCCGGCAACTGGCCTGCACTGGGCAGCGTTGTGATGCATTTGATCCTGCCCACGCTTTCGCTCAGCCTGATCCTGATGGGGGTCTTCCTGCGGCTGAGCCGCATCAACGTGATCGAGACGCTGGTGGAGGATTATATCCTGGCGGCGCGCGCCCGCGGCATCCGCGAGAACATAGTGGTTTACCGGCACGCGTTGTTCAACGCGCTGATCCCGATCGTGACGCTAATCGGCCTGCAGTTCTCGGTATTGATCGCCGGCGCGGTGCTGACCGAGACCACCTTTAGCTGGCCGGGAATGGGGCTGTACCTGGTTGAGCGCATCGGCCAGCGCGATTACACGGCAGTCCAGGGCGTGATCACGGTGTTCGCGCTGTCGGTGGCCGTGATCAGCCTGATCACCGATATCATTTACGCCTTTCTCGACCCGCGTGTGCGGTACTGATTGCGAGGCCTCCTATGACCACCACGGCAGAAAACACTTCCGGGGCAGTCCCTCAATGGCAGCAGGACCTCGATCAGGCGGGATTTATCCGCCGGTTTCTGACAGCCCGCCGCTGGTATGGCGCGGACTGGTGGTTCGCGGTGCTCAGCGGTGTGCTGCTGCTGTTCATCTTCAGCCTGGGCATCTTTCCGAAGCTCTACGCCCCCTACGACCCGCGCGCCGAGGCTGGCCCCCCGCTGCTGGCCCCCGGTGAACAGCCACCTGCCTTTGTGCTGGTGGGGCAGGAAGGCGGTGTCAGCACCATCGACGACCTGGCAGGGCGTGACACACGGCTGGGGCTAGTGCGCGGCAGTCAGGCAGCCCAGGTGTTCCGTGATGCGCTGCGGACTCGCACCGATGAGTTGAAAGCTGAGGGATCGGATATTTACCTCAACCCCCGCATTGAGCGGTATGATACCCTGGCCGAGGCGCTGGACGCGCTGGCCGCCGGTGAGGTAGTAGCGGTAGTGGGGCTGAACTCCGAAGTGGATGACCTGCTGCCCAATTACTCGGGCCTGGCAATGGGCAGCTCGATCACCGGCCTGAGTGCTGAACCGCATGTGCTTGGCACCAATCAGCTCGGCCAAGATCTGCTGAGCCGCATCATCTGGGGGACACGCATTGCGCTGCTGGTGGGCTTCGCAGCCGCGATGTTCGCGCTGCTGGTGGGTGTCCCGCTGGGGCTGATCGCCGGGTTCTGGAGCGGGCCACTGGAGCGCGTCCTGACGCTGGTGATGGACAGCCTGTATTCCTTCCCCGGCCTGATCCTGGCAATCGCCATTACTTCTGTGCTGGGGCCAGGCATCCTCAACGTGATCGTCGCCATTGCCACCCTGTACGTGCCCACCTACTATCGCATCGTTCGCGGCCAGACGCTCGCCGTCAAAGAGGAGTTGTATGTCGAGGCGGCCTACAGCCTGGGCGCCAGACCGGCGAGCATCCTGATCCGCTATATCCTGCCCAATGTGATCCCCTCGATCGTGGTGATCTTCTCGGTCAACGTGGCCGATGCCATCCTGACCGAGGCCGGCTTAAGCTTCATTGGCCTGGGCCTGCCACCGGATACCCCTGACTGGGGTATTGACCTGGCTGCCGGGCAGGACCTGATCCGTCAGGCCTGGTGGCTGGTAACCTTCCCCGGCCTGATGATCGTGATCGTGACCCTGGGCTTCAGCATGCTGGGTGAAAGCCTGAGCGAGATCCTCAACCCGCGCTTGACGGAGAACTAGGCGATGGCAAATGAGACATTGATGAAAGTGGAGAGTCTGTCGGTCAAGTACAAGACCCGCGCGGGATGGGTCAGTGCTGTTGACAACATCGATCTGGAGATCTATCAGGGTGAGGTGCTGGGGCTGGTTGGTGAGAGCGGCTGCGGCAAGAGCACGCTGGGCAAGGCCCTGCTGCGCCTGCTTCCCCCCTCTTCGCGCGTCTCCGGTCGGTTGTGGTTCATGGGCCGCGACCTGATGGCCCTGCCCGAGCGCGAGATGCGCGACATCCGGGGGCGGCAGATCAGCATGGTGTTTCAGGACCCGATGACCTCACTCAACCCGGTGCAGCGGGTGGTCGATCATATGATCGAGACCATCCTCACGCATGAGCCAACCATCAGCAGGCAGGCTGCCCGCGACCGCGCCGCGCAGCTTTTTGACCGGCTGGGCATCTCATCCAGCCGCCTGGATGACTATCCACATCAGCTCTCCGGTGGTATGCGCCAGCGTGTGATGATCAGCCTGGCACTCTCGCTGAATGCAAACCTGATCATCGCCGACGAAGCCACCACCTCGCTGGACGTAATCGTCGAAGCGCAGTTCATCGAGCTGCTGAAGGAGCTGCGCGACGAGTTCAACCTGACCATCCTGCTCATCACCCACAACATCGGCCTGGTGGCAGAGCTTGCCGATCGCATCGCGGTGATGTATGCCGGTCGCATGGCAGAGCTGGCCGATGCACGCTCGATCTTCAAGGACTCGCTGCATCCGTATACTGCGGGTCTGCTGGCAGCGGTGCCCAACATCCAGATCGAGGATGAAGAAGAACTGTATAAGATGGAAGGCTCCCCACCTGACCTGGTAACGCCGCCCACGGGCTGCCGGTTCCATCCGCGCTGCCCGCGAGTGATGCCGGTCTGTTCGCAGCTTGAGCCGCATTTCCGCACCGCCAGGCCAGATCACTACGTCAACTGCTGGCTTTACGAGGAAGTCCCGGACGAGCACCGCGAGGAGAGGAGCGTGTCATGAGCGACAACGGGACCGATTATCTGGTTGAAATCCGCGGCCTGAAAAAGCATTTCCCCGTCAAGCAGGATTTCATCTCCAGGCTTCTCACCGGGGAAACCCGTTATGTGCGCGCGGTGGATGGGGTTGACTTTGCCATCCGGCGCGGCGAAGTTTTCGGCCTGGCCGGCGAGAGCGGCAGCGGCAAGACAACTGTAGGGCGCCTCGTGCTGCGGCTGACCGATCCAACCGAGGGGACAGTTGTTTTCGACGGCATTGATTTGAGGTCGCTCTCGGCTGAGGAGATGCGGCACATGCGGCGGCGGATGCAGCTTATCTTCCAGGACCCGATGGCCTCGCTTAACCCGCGCATGCGCATCGGGGAGGGCATCGGCCATGGCTATCAGATTCACTTCGATGACCCACCCGCGGTGCGCCGCCAGGTGGTTGAGGAGATGATGGAGCACGTGGGGCTGACCCCGGCCCACATCCTGTACGACAAGTTCCCGCACCAGCTTTCGGGCGGTCAGCGCCAGCGGGCGGTGATCGCACGGGCGCTTGTCACCCGCCCCGAGTTGATCGTCGCCGACGAGCCGATTGCCATGGCGGATGTCTCAGTGCGCGCCCTGCTGCTCGATCTGATGATCAGGCTCAAGAACGAATTCAACCTGACCTACCTGTTCATCACTCATGACCTGGCGACGGCCAAGTATATCTGTGACCGGATCGGCATCATGTACCTCGGTAAACTGGCAGAGACCGGCACGCTGCGCGACGTATACACCAGCCCCGCCCATCCATACACCGAGGCTCTCCTGGCCGCCGTCCCGGTGCCCGACCCGGATGCACGCCGCAAGCGCGACCTGCCCACCGGCGAGATACCGAACCCGATCAACCCTCCCTCCGGCTGCCGCTTCCATCCGCGCTGCCCGATCGCGCAGGATGTATGCCGGGAAGTGGAGCCAGAGATGCGGCCTGTGGGGGACGATCCCACCCACCTGGCGGCCTGCCATCTGCGCACGGGAGATTATCGATACCTGGATCACTCGTGATCGGCTGCCCTGTGTAAAGCGCTGCCGGGCGGATCCCCCATACCCTGCCCGGCAGCTTGCCTTTCTGCTGCATGTATCCAGCATCTGTCCCCCACTGTGCCGAGTCCGTGTTCGCCACTTGACAGAAGTCAATGACACCTCCACACACTTCGTGATAATCTGAACAAAAGCGCGCCGACTTGACCAGCAGGGGATAGTCTCATGCCTGATGCACTCCTTGACATATCCGGTGCACCGTAGTGACGATGATCGGCATTTGTCCTTTCAGCCTCTTACCATCAAGGAAGGTCCAGATGAACAAGCTTGCAAAAGTGCTTCGGGTGATCGCTGTTGTCATGCTTGGCCTCACCGCCGCCGTGACCCTGCTAAGCGGTGTGGGTACAACCTGTGTGGCCTTTGGTGCAGAGAAGTATGAGAGCATGGCGGGTATCGTGCCCTATAAGCCACTCTATCAGGCATTTGTGTTCCTGACGATCGCCGTAGGGGTGGCCGCCATCGTGGTCACTGTCGGCTTCTCCCGCGGGCAGCGCTGGTCCTATGGTGGATCACTGCTCATCCTGATGATCGGCATCCTGGTGGGGGGCACGCACATGTACTTCTCTAACATGTTGCGCGGCAGCAGCATGCCTGCTGACATGCGGGTATATCTCTCGGTGCTCACCATGGCCCTGCTGCTGGCCCTGCGCATCCCTGGCGTCTGGCAGGGGCTTGACTGGCGTGATGGTGGCGGGCGCTCAGGTATGGCCGCAGGCGGCACCGCGCTGATCGTCGCCGGGCTGGCAACCCTCAGCGCGCCGCTGTGGGCCACGCCCACCCATGTTTTCGATGGGCGGAACTGGGCGCACTTCATCGACGCGCCCCTGCTGATCGGCGGTGGCATTCTGCTGCTGGCCGGGCTGGGGGTGCTACTCGCTGGCCGTGCCCTGGTGAGTGAACGGGCCGCGCAGCCCGTGTCAGTTGTGGATGGCTCAGGGCGCTGAGACCTCGGCGTACTGCGTGCACTGAGGCCGTTGTACCTCCCCATAGCAAGGGGCCTGTGTTGTCGCGACAGGCCCCTTGCACTTTCTTCTGTTGAGCGGCGGCTGTCAGGCCACCTCGCGCCCTGCCCCGAAAGCCAGCAGCCGCAGCCCGTTGAACACTACCAGGACGGTGCTGCCCTCGTGCCCTACCACGCCCAGCGGCAGGGGCAGATCGACCAGGAAGGTGCTGAGGATCAGCATGGCGATCACGGCCAGTGAGAAGGCGATGTTCTGCCACACGATGCGCCGCGCGCGTTTGCTCAGCCGGATAACATAGGGCAGCCGCTCGATGTTGTCGCTCATCAGAACCACGTCGGCCGTCTCCAGCGCCACATCGGTGCCCGCGCCGCCCATCGCCACGCCCAGCGAGGCGGTGGCCAGCGCCGGTGCGTCGTTCACCCCGTCGCCCACCATCGCTACAGGGCCATAGCGACGCTCCAGCTCCTTGATAGCCTCAACCTTGCCGTCCGGCATCAGCGACGCATGATACTCGTCCACGCCGGTCTGGCGGGCGATGGCCCCTGCCACTCGTTCGTTATCGCCGGTGAGCATGATGACTTTCTCAACACCGGCCCGCTTAAGCTCCTCCACGACGGTGCGCGCGCCGGGGCGGATTTCATCGGCCACGGCGATCGCCCCCATATAGGTGTGGTTATGTACCAGCAGGACGGTCTTGCCCTCGCCTTCCAGCCGGTCCACGGTCTCGCGCATCTCAGGGGTAACTACAATGCCCTCGCTGGCCAGCAGCTTCTCGTTGCCGATCAGGAACTCAACGCCGTCGACGCGCGCCCGGATACCCTGGCCTGGATAGGCCTTGAATTCATCGGGGTCGCTCAGAGCCAGCCCGCGATCACGGGCGGCCCTAACAACAGCCTCGGCCAGCGGGTGCTCGGAGCGCATCTCCGCGATCGCGGCCAGGCGCAGCAGCACATCCTCATCGTATCCGTCTGTGGGCAGCACGTCGGTGACGCGCGGACTCCCCTTGGTCAACGTGCCCGTCTTGTCAAACGCCACCACTTTGATCGCTGCTGCATTTTCCAGGTGAACGCCGCCCTTGAACAGCACACCATGCCGCGCGGCGCTGGCGATCGCGCTCAGGATGCTGGCCGGGGTGCTGATCACCAGCGCACAGGGAGAGGCAACCACCAGCAGCACCATGCCCCGGTAGAAGATATCCTCAAAGGGCAGCCTGCCGATCAGGGCCGAGATGCCGATAAACAGCGCCACCGAGGTCAGCACAGCGATGGCATAGTACTGCTCGAACGTATCAAGGAAACGCTGGGTGCGCGCCCGGCGCGACTGCGCCTCCTCGACCAGATCGATGATCTTCGCCAGGGTCGAGTCGGCAGCCCGCTCGGTGATCTCCACCTCCAACGAGCCGTGCTGGTTGACCGTCCCGGCGAAGACCCGGTCGCCCGGTTCCTTCTCAACGGGGATCGACTCGCCCGTGATGGAGGCCTGGTTCACCGTGGAGCGCCCGCGGGATACGCGCCCATCCAACGGGATGCTGTCACCGGGCTTGATGATCACGATCTCCCCGCGCCGCACATCCTCTACCGGCACCTCGATCTGCTGATCGCCGCGCACCACCAGCGCCGTCGCCGGGCGCAGGTCCATCAGCTTACGGATCGCATTGCGCGAGCGGTCCAGGGCATAGTTCTGCAGCACATTGCTCAGCGAGAACAGGAACAGGAGGGTGGCGCCCTCTGGCCAGGAGCCAATCAGGGCCGCCCCCAGCGCAGCCAGGATCATCAGCAGGTCCACGTTAATGCGGCGCTCTGCCAGATCGCGGGCAGCGGAGATCACACCATAGGTGCCGCCCGTGAGGTAGGCGATCACCGCCAGCGCCGTGACGGCCCAGCCCGGCCCACCCAGCCGCCCGGCGAACACCCCGCCGACCAGGGCCAGCAGGGTGATCACGAGGAAGACTCTCTCCAGCACATCCTGTTTGAGCAGCGCCCGCCAGCCCGACGGTTGCTCTTCCTCCTGCATTGTGTGCTGTGGCTCCGGAGCAGTCAACGTGATGGTCACCTGCTGCAGGCCGTTCACCCCCGGCACGGGAAGATAGGTGATGTTCAACCGGCCATCCGCCATGCGCACCAAGGCAGGACCCGCCCCTGGTACTGACTCAAGACGGCGGGCCAGCGCCTCGCAGTCCACACAACCGGTATCGATCATCACCCGGCAGCTCTCATATCCTGCCTGCAGATCGGCGCTGAGGGAGCGCCCGATGCGCTCAACCTGCTTCACACCGATTCGCTCAGGGTCATAGTCCAGCCGCAGCGTGCTGGCATCGGTATCCAGATAAATGCCCCTGATCGCCCGGTGGTGCAGCAGGGCCTCCACCAGCAGATCGGCGCAGTTTCGCCCGCCTGTATCCATCACGTCCAGGCGTGCCGATTCCAGAACAGTCATAACAAGTCCTTATCCCTTCTGACAGTCGCTACAAATGCCGTGCAGCACCACATTGATGTCATGCAGCATAAATCCATGAGCAGCCGCCGCTCGCATGAGGGCACTCAGGTCTGCCTCGTCCTCGTCGATGATACGCCCGCAGCGCATGCAAACCATGTTGATATGTGGTGCTGTGTTGATGTCATAACGAGTGCTGCCATCCTCGGTCTGCACCACTTCATGCACCAGATCGAGGCGGGCCAGTGCACTGATCGTGTTGTAGACCGTGGCCAGGCTCATGGTGGGGAACTGCTCACGCAGCGCCTCATACACTTCCCCGATGGTTGGATGTGTGCCGTGGTTGCGCTCCAGCCAGTCGCAGATGGCGATGCGCTGGGCCGTGATCCGTGCGCCAGATTGGCGCAGTCCCTCAAGCAGAGCGTTATCTTTAGTGGTGTCCATATTCAGCCCACGATTCTATATTCATTACAAAATAATAATTATTCTAAATAATAAATAGAGTATACCATCCCTGATCCGGTATTTCAACCATCTATGCCCTATGTGCCCTGTTTGACAGCCCGGAAACGCAAACGGTAGAATGCGTGCTGCTCACGCATCACCCCTTCGGCATGGAATGGTTTAAAATGGTTGTTGAGCGCATCAGGGCATGGTTGGATGTCTCCCCACGCCGGAAGGACCTGGCGGCGGTGGCTGTGCTAACGCTGCTGTGGGGCATCTTCTTCTGGCGGGTGCTGACCCCATCCCTTGCCGATCAGGTCTCGCTGCCCGAAGGCGACTTCACAGGCATCTACTTCGGGCTGGCGGGCCACGCCGCGCTGCGTCTGTCGGCGGGTGAAATCCCGCTGTGGAATCCCTACAACTACGGCGGCCAGCCGTTCATCGCCGATCCTCAGGCAGCGGTATTCTACCCTGTGCGCCTGCTGACCATCGCCATCAGCCAGATCACCGGGGGGTTCACCTATGCCACCCTGCAAGGTGAGCTGATCGCCCACGTGTGGCTGGCCGCCGTGCTGACCTATCTTTTCCTGCGGGCAGTCACCGGGTCAGGCCTGGCCGGGCTGGTCGGTGCGGTGACCTTCGCCTTTGGCGGTTATCAGGTCAGCTATCCACCGCTTCAAACCACTATCCTGGAGGCGGGGATATGGCTCCCGCTGGCGCTGCTGGGTATCTACCGGGCCTCAGCAGGCAGCTCTGGTGATGACGTCTGGCTACCCTGGCGGAGGCGCTGGCTGGCCCTGAGCGCGCTGGCGCTGGGCCTCAGCCTGCTGGCCGGGCATCCGCAAACCAGCCTGTATCTCACCTATGCACTAATCGCCTACATCATTCACCGCGCCGTGGCCACGGGGCTGTCCTGGACGCAGACGCTGCTGGTGCTGGCGCTGGTGTGCGGCGCGGGTTATGCGCTGGCCGCCGTCCAGCTTCTGCCCGGCTTAGAATACTACCCATACACCATCCGCACCGAGTTCGGCTTCCATGCCCTCTCAGGCGGCTTTGCCCTCGCCGAGCTGGCGGGCGCCCTGCTGCCCTATGTGTTCTCACTGTGGGCACCGCTGTATGTGGGGATCGCCGGGCTGGCTCTGGCGGGTATCGCCCTGTGGAAGAAACCGGCGGGGGCGGGCTTCTGGGGTGGCTTCACGTTGATCGCGCTGGGGCTGTCGTTCGGCGGGGGCACGCTGCTGTACCGCCTGGCCTATCTGATCGTGCCGGGCGCGGGTCTGTTCCGCAACCAGGAGCGCATCGCCTATCTGGTCTCGTTCAGCCTGGCAACCCTGGCCGCGCTGGGGGTCCGGGCGCTGCTGGATGGGCTGACAGGTGAGGAACATGCCCGACTGCGCCGCGTTCTGGGCACCCTGGCCCTGATCGGTACGGCGTCGGCAATTGGCATCATCATCCTGCTGCACCTCTTCCCCAACCCTGATGTCACCCGCTTGCCCGCCGGGAGCGTACTGCTGGCCATCCTGCTGGCACTGACATGGATCGTAATCGGGTGGGCTGCCCAGGATCGAGGCAAGATCGGCTGGGCGCCCGCGCTGGTGGGCCTGCTGGTATTTGACCTGTTCACCCTGAACATGGATACGAACTGGCAGCTCCTGCCGGCAAGCCAGCGCCAGATGACGCCGGTTCCGGCGCTGGTTGAGATCATGCAGGAAGACCCGACCCTGTTCCGCGTGGATGGCGCGCGCGGGCTGGATCGCGGCAACTTCGGCTCCATCTTCGGCTTACAGGATGTCTGGGGGCTGAACCCGTTCCGGCTGGCCGCCTGGGAGGGATATTCGCACCTGCCGCGCCAGCGTCTGCATCAGCTCTTTGCCGTCAAATACGTGATGACCGACTGGGTGGAGCTGGAGATGCCCTCAACGATCGTGGCGACTGCATATGTCAACGACTTTGCCGTGCATCTGCACGAGTACAAAAACCCCTTCCCACGCGCCTGGATGACCTACCGCGTAATGGTGACAGGTGAGGATGATCAGGCGCTTGGCTGGCTGGCCGACCCGGGGTTTGACCCGGCGGCAGCGGTGATCCTGACCGAGCAGCCGCCACTGGACCTGCCGGAGACTCCTCCCGCGGACGCACGGGTGAGTATTATCACCTATGCACCGGAGCGCCTCTGGCTGGAGGTGGATACCCCGGCGGACGGCGTGCTGGTGCTGAGCGAGATGTACGCACCCGGCTGGCACGCGGTAGTCGATGGCGAGCCCGCCCCGATCTGGCGAGCCAATGCCGGGCTGCGAGCGCTGCCGCTGGAATCCGGGCAGCACCACATTGAGATGATCTACCTGCCAACCACGTTTACCATCGGGGCAGCGATCAGCGGGCTGGTCCTGCTGCTGATCCTGGTTGCTGCCCTGATGCCGGGCAGAAAGCGAGCATAAATGGCCAAAGCACGCACCACCTACGTCTGCCAGAACTGTGGCCGCCGATCCCCGCGCGAAATGGGGCGCTGCCCCACCTGTGGGAAGTGGAACAGCTTCATTGAGGAGGTCACGGAGCCGGAGGCCGCCGGGGCGCGCCGCCAGGGGGCAGGCACGCGGTCGGAGCCGCGCCGCCTCTCTGAGGTCGCCGGTGACCCCTGGGATCGCATCCAGCTCCCGGTGGAGGAGTTCTCGCGCGTGCTGGGCGGCGGCATCGTGCCGGGCAGCCTGATCCTGATCGGTGGCGAGCCGGGCATCGGCAAATCGACGCTGTTGCTGCAGGTGGCAGCACTGATTGCCGAGACAGTTGGAATTGTACTGTATGTCTCCGGTGAGGAATCTACCGGGCAGATCAAGATGCGCGCCGACCGGCTGGGTATCACCGCCGAAAATCTCTATCTGCTGGCCGAGACCAGCCTGGAGGCCATCCTGGGCCACATTACCGCGCTGAACCCGGTGGTGGTCGTGATCGACTCTGTGCAGACCACGTTCAGCGAGAGCCTCGACTCCGCGCCCGGCAACGTGTCACAGGTGCGGCACTGCACGGGCGTGTTCCAGGGGATCGCCAAAGAGACAGGTATCGCCATCTTCCTGGTGGGCCATGTGACAAAAGAGGGCAGCATCGCGGGGCCGCGCGTACTGGAGCATATCGTTGACACCGTGCTCTACCTGGAGGGGGACGCTTTTCAGGCATTCCGCCTGCTGCGCAGCGTCAAAAACCGCTTCGGGGCAACCTCAGAGGTGGGCGTCTTTGAGATGCAGGGGGCGGGCATGGTCGAGGTGACCAACCCCTCTGAGGCCTTTCTGGCCGAGCGGGTGGTCAATGCGTCCGGCTCGGCGATCGTCGTCACCATGGAGGGCACACGCCCCCTGCTGGCCGAGGTGCAGGCGCTGGCGACCAACACCAGCTTCCCCAACCCGCGCCGTACTGCCAACGGCATTGACCTGAACCGGCTGCTGCTGGTGGCGGCGGTGCTGACGCGCCGGGCGGGCATCCGCCTGTATGAGCAGGACCTGTTTGTGAACGTGATCGGCGGCCTGCGCATCGATGAGCCTGCCGCCGATCTGGCCGTTGCGATGGCGATTGCCTCCAGCGCCCGCGATATCCCGCTGCCCGCCGACCTGGTGATGGTGGGCGAGATCGGCCTGAGCGGGGAGCTGCGCGCCGTCAGCCAGATCCCGACGCGGCTGCGTGAGGCCGCCAAGCTGGGCTTCCGGCGCGCGCTGGTGCCGCGCTCAGTGCGGCGCGATAGCGACCCGCTGCCCGAGTCGATCAAGGCGATACGGGTGCGCTCACTGGGTGAGGCGCTGGATGCGGTCTTGAAATAGCACCAGAATCCGCAGCCCCTTCCAGCGCCCGGGCCCCGGATCAGAAGTCGTTGGTGGCGCCGATCAGCCTGTTGAGCATCATGACGGCATCCGTCGTCCGGCCATCCGGCAGCATGAAGTAGTCATCCAGGGTGGCCACCACCTGAAAGCCCAGGGCCTGAAAGGCCTTGATGACGTGCACATGCGAGGCGACGATCTCTGCCTGGAGCAAATGTATTCCCTGACGCCGGGCTACGTCAATCAGTGTTTGCAATAATTTACTACCCAGGCCTCGCTGCCTCCATGCCTTGGCGAGAAAAATGCGCACCTCGGCCAGATGGCGGTGTGCGCCCTGGCCATAATGCAGGGTACCCTCCCCGATAATCTCACCGCGCACCTCTGCCACAAGGGGGAGAACACGCTCATAATCCAGCGAATCGATCCAGTGGCGGATCACCTCAGGCGTGATATCTTCACGCACAGTCTCCCGGTCCTCTGGCGTGAGGGGGACAAAAAGCCTGACCAGGCCCTCATAGTCAGCGGCAGCCAGCGGGCGGAACAGAACACGTGCCCCATCCTTGAGCGTGACAACATGGCGGAAGTTCTCAATCGTTGTAATCCCTGAAGTGGTCATCGGCTCCTCTTTTCGTTGGTGCGAGGCCGGGCATAACCGTCCCTCGGTTGATCCTGTGAGCGAGGGAGCATCGGCACGCCTGTGATAGGGGGAAATTCAGCTATCTGACGCGGAAATGGTAGCCGGAATGGAGGGTAAGCGCCCCGCAGATTGGCTGGCGGGCCAGCGCCAGCCGGATACCATGGATCATGTGGGTAATGGGTCCGGTGCCTCCCTACACTTCATTATATAACAGATCGAAGAACACCGGGTAGGGCCGCCTACGGACTGTAAGAGAGGGCGCACCGGAAGCCATCATTAAGGTCACCAGGGGATAGGTCATCGCCGTTGCGGCGGGCGCTGCGCAGGTCGCTGGGCATGCCGTAATACCACGAGCCGCCGCGCAGCACGTGGGCCGTTCCACTCGACGGCCCCCGGGGGTCGGTGATGCCATCGGGCAGGGTGCTATAGTAGGCGCTGTCATACCAGTCATTCACCCACTCCCACAGGTTGCCGCTGAGGTCATAAGCCCCCACCCAGGATACGCCATCCGGGAAGCTGCCAACCGGCGCGGTCGCACCGAAGCCGTCACAGCCTGCCCCGGCAACTACAGCCCCCGCCTGCACACGTGTCTCATCATCGAAGCTGCCGCGGCTGCAGTCGAATGAGTCCCCCCAGGGATAGATCAGGGCATCGGGGCCGCGCGCTGCGTACTCCCACTCGGCCTCGGTGGGCAGGCGGGCTCCGCGCGCCTGGCAGTGGGCCAGCGCATCATTCCAGCTCACGCAGTTGCGCGGCTGATCAGGCTGCGAGGAAGAGCCTGCGCAACCGGTGGAGCCGTACTGCTCGTTGGTCACCTCATACACATCGATCCAGAAGGGCCGCGTGAAGCACACGTGGTGGGCGGGCTGCTCGTCTTCAAAGAATGACCTATCAATCTCTGAGCCATGCACGGCCAGCGCATACGTGATCTGATCATCGGTGCTGCCCATCTGGAAACATCCCGCGGGCACCAGCGCCATCAACACACCGTTGATCTGCTCGGTGTAGGGTTCCCAATCGGCATTTCGAGAGACGCCGTTCAGGGCGATCTGGTGAGGCCCAAGGGGGGACCGCGCACCATCCCCGGTTGATGAGACCGGTTGTATTGGCTGCAAGCCATCATCGTCGAAGAGGCGCGGCAGCAGCAGTCCACTGACCAGCAGCGCCAGAAGCAGCAGCACGGCAGCCACCCGGCGTGGCCAGCGTCGCACAGGGCGCGCTGCCGGGGAATCCGGCACGGTAGCCTCCGCCTCTTCCGGCACAGACAGCCTGCCAGAATCGACAAGGGACACAGCCCCCACACTGCCCCGCGGGGCTGTTTGCAGGGCTGCACGCAGGGCCTCGGCCAGCGCACCCGCCGACTGATAGCGGTCTCCCGGCTTTTTGGCCAGCGCACGCTCGATCACGGCCTGCACAGCATCCGGCAGGCCGGGGCGCAGGAGGCGCACATCCGGCACCGGCCTGTTCACATGCGCCATGAGCATCCCCAGCGGCGACCCGGCCTCATAGGGAAGCCGCCCCGTCAGCATCTGGAAAAGCGTCACCCCCAGCGCGTAGACATCGACCAGCGGCGTGATGCCATCGCCACCTGCCATCTCGGGGGCCGTATAGGCGGGGGTGCCAACCATAACGCTGCCGGTTAACTGCGTGACGCCTTCGCTCAGCTTGACGATGCCGAAGTCGGAGAGGTAGGCCTCGCCATACGAATCAAAGAGGATGTTGGCCGGTTTGACATCGCGGTGGATGATGCCAAGCCGGTGGGCGGCATCCAGTGCGGCGGCCACCCTGTCCAGCACGGCCCGAATATCCTCCAGGGGCAGCGCCCCCTGCCTGGCAATACGGTCGGCCAGTGAGCCGCCGGGCATGTAACGCATCACCAGAAACGGCTGGCCGTTGTCCTCGCCATAGTCATGGACGGGCACAATGGCCGAGTGCTCAATGCGGGCGATGGCCCTGGCCTCACGCTCAAAACGCTCGCGGAACAGGGGGTTGTGTAGCAGCTCACGGGGGAGTATCTTGATCGCAACATCACGGCCAAACCGCGGGTCGTGGGCAAGGTAGACAGTCGCCATGCCGCCCCGGCCAAGCTCCGAGATGATCTGATAGCGGTCTATTGCGGTCATGCCGCGCACTTCCTGTGAAAGAACATACTTTCCGGCATCCATTCTACAAGGCCGGGGTAAAAAGAAAAGCCCGGTGGTGCTCCGGAATCTGAACACGCCATTAAGGGCTGTGCGGGTTGAGATACTGGTAGAACCACTCAACCGCATCCTGCTCCATCTGCGGAGTGATGTTGTGGCCTGTTGGATATATCCTGATGCGCAGCCGCTGCGGAGAATCTACATAGTGTGGCAGCAGGTCGCGATAGCAGTAGATCGTGTACAGCTTGGGCTGGTCGCTGTCAAAGTCGCAGCTCATGATCAGCAGCGCGCGCGGGGCCGCTTCTTTCAGCTTTTTGTAAGGGTCGATCTGCCGGATGAAGGCAGTGTGTGCACGAGTCTGCTCCGTGATCTGCTCCAGGGCCGCCGCCCACTCCTCGTTGGAATAAGCGCACTCATCGAGCAGATCGACCCAGCGCCGGGTAAAGCCCGGCAGGCCGATCATCGGCACAGCCGCCTGCATACGGGCGATGCTGGCGAAGATCAGGAAGCTGGCATAACCACCCATTGAAGGCCCGGTGACCCCACAACGTGTCACATCAACACGTGGGTCTGTGCCGAAATGCTCGATCAGCGTTTCAACATCCAGCAGGCACTGGTGGATCACCCGGAAGAAGGTCACGCCGGTGTCAAGGCCAGAGTCGGGTGGGTAAATGCCTCCCAGCGCCGGATCGGCGGCATGGTCCAGCCGCCGATCGTAGCGCTCCCCGTGGTACAGGGCATCAAAACTAACGAAGAAGAAGCCGCGCTCAGCCAGCCGATAACCGAGGCTGAGGCCGTGCTCTTTGCGTCCCCCGTAGCCGGAGATGAAGAAGACAGCCGGGCAGCATGCCGCTGCCTCGGGGGAGATGGTCAGCACAGGGATATCCTGAACAACGGCACGGCGTATGGAGAGATTCATGAGCTCAGGACCCCACCCCCCACAGGGTCAGCGATCCCTTATCAAGCGCCGCCAGCAGCGTGCTATCCGGCGAGAACTGCACCAGCGGCGGCGAGGGGAAGCCTGTCAGCAGCCTGACCTCCGCGCCCGATGCAGCATCCCACAGCTTGAGCACCGGCTGGAACTCACCGTTTACCGTCTCCAGCGATGAGGTGGCGATCAGACGATCGTCCGGGGTTACGTCTAGTCCGTAGACCCAGTCCTCATGCGAGAGCTGCTGATGGATCTCCCCGCTGGCGGCATCGATCAGGAAGGCGCTGCCCCGCGAGACCCAGATCAGCGTAGCCCAGGTTGGTGAGAGCTGTGCCGAGGCAACCGGCCCGGCGATGATGCCCATCGCGGTGTAGGTGCGCATGTGCTGGCCGGTGCCCGCATCCCAGATGGCGATCACGCCCATCCCGCCGGAGTCGGTGGCCAGATGGAATCCATCCGGTGAGAAAGCCACCGCTCCGATGGGCGGCGGTGGGTCACCGGCGGCGATCAGGCCCTCGGCGATCAGGATGTCGGCCAGGTCGACGGTCAGCAGTGGCCGGGCGTCTGCGATACGGAAGATGATGGCAGTGCCATCTCCGAACGCAGCAGCGATCAGGCTCCCATCCGGCGAGAATGCGGCGGCGCGCGCGCCGCCCAGCACACCGTTGATGGCATCATAGCTCACCGCGGCGGCAGGGTCGACACTCAACAGCCGCACCATTGGAGGCTCCCCCACCAATGCAACGGCCAGGGCGTGTCCATCGGGCGAGAAGGCCAGCGTTGAAACCATCGCGCCGACCGGGAGTGCGGCCGTCGTCTGCCCTGATACAGGATCGACCAGCAGAACGGCGTTCTCCGTTCCCACAGCGAGCAGGCCCCCGTCAGGTGACCAGGCCAGCGCCGTGAACGTCTCGCCAGCCAGATCGATCTGCGCCACCTGCTGGAGATCAGCCGCGGTCTCCGGACCGATCGCGGGCGCGGGGGCCGCTACAGCAGCGGTCGGTTCCTCGGTGGGGGCTGCGGCAGGCGCAGAGACCGGGGCACCGGTGGGCTTTTCAGGCGCCGCTCCAGACGGCTCAGTGGCTGGCACAGGCGCAGCGCAGGCCAGCGCAGCCGCCAGCATGGCCACCGCCGCCAGCATCATTCTATGGCTGATCGCCATTTTCAACGTTCCTTTCTGTGCGTGATTATCTTCTCATAGCACAGATCAAACGCCCGGATCGCAGAAGCAGTTCCCCACCCACGGCGCCCCGCCGCCGGAGCCGTCAGCGATGCTGACGGCGGTAGTGCTTCAGGACGAGGTTGCAGGCAACGATACCACCGCACATTTTCTGCGGATCGCCCTTGCTGAACCTGACACACCCCCAGCACTGGGTGAAAACCTTGATCAACTGCCGGGCCTGAACCTCGCGGCAGATCGGCTCCGCGATCTCCATCGGCAGGGTGTCAACCTGGTCGCCTTTCATCATCCCTTCCTAACCTTCCTGCGGCTGATGGCGAAGATCAGCCAGCATGTTGCAGAACAGAACCCCCTGCTCGATGGCGTCATCCAGCGCGATGTGAGTGTGCGGATGATCACTACACCAGCGGGCAAGCATGTCGGATTTAGTAATGCGATAGCCCGTCTTAAGCAGCGCCATGGCCAGTGTCTTAATGTCGAGCGCGGAGTGGGAGAAGGGGCTGCGCCCGGTGAAGCGGATCAGGTACCAGTAGACAAACATGAAGTCATAGGCAGCCGGATAGCCCACAAACACCGGCGTGCCCGGCAGCGCCTCAAGCCAGGCCACATAGGCCGCCATCGCCGCCTCAGGCGGCTGAGGGTCCTTTCGGCACGTCGCCCACGCCTCGGGGTGCTGGGTCCACCAGGCCATCACCCCCGGATCGGCGGTAGCTCCCGGCAGCGTCTCGAGGTTGGCGGTGAAGGTGGCCAGCAGTGTGCCGTCGGCCAGATAAGCAGCGGAGCCAAAGCTGAGCATGGAGTAAATGGCCGGAATAGGGCCATCAGTCTCCACATCGGTGCTCACATAAATCTCTTGCGGCATATCACATCCTGATACTAAGAGGGGGCTGCTCAGCCCAGATGCTCAAGATAATCCCGGATAGCGGGCATGGCCATGATCTGCGTCTCGAAGGTCTCATTGACCAGCTGGTTGATGCTGTCCTGCATCCCGGCAAGCTTCGCCGACCACTGATCGCCAAGCGCCTTGAGGCCGGTCACATCATCGCGGACGGACAGCAGCGCCATGATCAGATCGGTCTCAATGGGGCCTTCCACCACGACGCTGATGCTGCGGATCAGGTCGTCGATCTGCTGGGTGAGGGTGCTGCGCTCAATCGCCGACGGCTCGCTGCCGAGGTCAGACAGGCCGTCCAGCAGGGCGCCGATCTGGTAGAGCAGCGCGGCAGGCTCATCGAACAGCTCGCGCACATAGGCGGCCTCCTCAAAGCGCCCGGTCAGGCGGAAGACGTTGTACATGCGCTTGGCCGCCTTACCGTAGTTAGGGTGGTCAGAGCGCGTGTATTTGACGATCTCCTTCTCCAGCGCCTCCACATAGGTGCGCAGTGCATCAGGCTCCATGTAGCGCGATATCTTGCTGAACAGGGGAATGGAGGCCGCATCGAGATAGACTTCCTGATAATAGGGGTCAATGAAACCATCCAGCGGGTGGATATCCCCCTGCGGGTCCTCCCAGGTGACATCCAGCATGTTGCTGGCCTTGACGGCGCGCGGCTGCGCCGGGTCAACCAGTACCCAGTCGAGCTTGCACCAGCCCGGCTCCTGGCAGGCATAATCCCAGTCGATCACGAGGGGATCGCCTTCAGGGGTGAGGACCTCAAAGCTGCCGATCTCGATCTCGGACTCCGACCAGGTGATGGACGAGCCGGGCTTTAGCGCGACATCGCCTCGGATCACCGGCTGAAGGAAGGTGCCGAAACGCACCTCGACCAGCAGGTAGCCGGGGCCATGTGCCTGCTTGAGGGCCTTATCACGGATGACCTGGCCCAGGGTAGCGCAGGCCTGCTCGCGGGTCTCGGCCTTGATGTTGATACGCTCGAAGTAGTCGAAGTCACCGGGGAAGGTCTGCACCTGCGACTGCGCCGAGCTGCCTGACAGCGCAATGGCCGTCTCGACGCCGGGCTGGTCCTCGATCTCGACGATGGCAGCCACCTGCCGGATACGCGCCAGGTCCTCCGCATCGAAGTCAAGCAGCACCACGCGATGGCCAAAGACTCCTGCCTTGTCATCGACCATCAGATCGTCGGAATCAGCGGATGCGGCAGCCATTGCCGTCAGCCACTGGATGGCTTCCTCCTCGTCGATCTCGACGCCCAGCGCGCGGGCCGATTCGATGATCTGCGATAACGCCTGGTTGTGCTGGCCGGTATCCTGTGCGCCACTCATGCTGTCACCCTTTCGCCTGTCTACAGAAGCCGTTGTCGATACCCATAGCATAGTCTGGCCCACCCAAAAAGGAAAGCGAGGGCTGGCTGTGGGGCCGGGCAGATCAGGGCGTAAGCACGACCATCCCATCGGGCAGCGGGTCGCCCGCGGCGGTCGTCACCGACAGACGTGTGCCGTTGGCCAGATCGTACAGCCCCAGCGCCACACGCCACCCCTGCGCCGGCAGCCCCGCCACGTCAAGGGCCACGCAGTCCTCGATCACCTCACCGGGGAGCCATGCGCCCGTTGGATAAAGGCCGCCGCGCGGCGGGCCATCGTGCTGGACGACTGGCTGACCGTCAGGCCCCAGCACATGGACAAACATCTGATAATCAACGGGGGATGCCTTGATCGAGCGCCACTGCAGGCAGACCTCCAGATCATCACCGTCGACCTGCACCTGCGGCTCGGCCAGCTCGAACAGGTCGCCGAAGCGGTAGGCGGGGACGATCTCCCCGGAGGGGCCGTTGATGGCGATGCGACCGATGATGGGCGTGATGGGGCTGCCCCCGGCATCGAGGGCGGGCAGCACCGCATCGGCCGCCGGGTCATACAGGCCCGCCACCAGCGGGTAAACCCGCTGCGCTTCAGCATCCGCCGGGATGGTGACCGCGTAGTGCTCGGCCCACATCTGGCCGGGCTGCCACTCGGTCGACAGCAGGTTGCCCGTCGCGGGGTGGCTGTCGCGGCGCACCACGTCGGAATCGAGGCTGTGGAGGTAGACCTGCAGCGGCGCATCCGAGGGGCGGAGCGCCTGCCAGACCAGCTCAACCGTGATCGTCTCACCGGGGCGGGCGTGCGGTGCAGCCGGTGATATCCCGACCAGCTCGGCCAGATCGCCGTAGCGGATGCTCAGCGGCACGTCGACCTGCTGCGGGGCAGGCAGCGCGCGGAAGGCGGGCAGGAAATAGCCATACAGCGCCACAGCCGCCACGATCCCCAGCACAGCCGCGCCGCCCAGCGCAGCCGGCAGCCGCAGCCTGCGCGGGGCGAAGGCATCCACGGCCAGGGCGAAGATCGCGCCCCACAGCGCCACCCCGCCCACCAGATAGCGGCCCTGTGCGCCGTTCCATGCGCGGCTGGCATAGTAGAGCAGGGCCAGCAGCCAGGCGACCCCGAAGACGGCCAGCATCACGGCCTGCCGCAGCGCCGCCCGATCGACGGCCCCCTGACGCGTGCGGCGAACCGCCTTCACCGTCCACACCACCAGCCCGACCAGCATGAGGCCGGTGAGCACATTGAAGAAGGTGGCAATGCCGCGCCCCGGCGTGATGCGCCCATCACAGAGTCCTGCCCAGAAGGTGATATAGGCAAACGGCAGCCGCCGCAGGCCGATCTCCGGGGCCAGCGCGCCCTGGCGGATCGCCTCATTGGGCTGCGAGGCCTCGAACAGGGCGCGCATCCCGGTGGGATCACCGTAAAGCGCCAGGTTGCGGATATACCACCACCCGGCCACCAGGATGACGATGGCGAGGATCAGTGCGGCATGCCTCCAGCTCCTGCGCAGGTCCATCAGCACAGCAGCGCCGACCGGGAACACCAGAAACGCCGCGTTGACCTTGCTGAGCAACGCCAGCCCCAGGGCCACCCCCAGCATCGCCGACCGCCGCCATGTCCAGCCGTCGCGCTGCTGGCGCAGCACCAGCCACAGGCTGAAGGTGAGCGTGAACCACAGGGCCACGTCGTTGTTGATGGTGGCCGAGACCTGCACGAAATGCGGCATGAAGGTCACAAAGCCCAGCGCTGCCAGCCGCAGGTCGGGGCGCCGGGGCCAAAGCACCCGGAAGATACCATAGGCGGCCAGTACCGTACCCAGCCCCAGAGCAACTGAGACCAGCCGCATCAGGTGAGCGGTCAGCGCTGTCCCGCTGCCAGTGTATGGGAAGGACTCGCTGCGGCTGTGGAGAAAGTCATTCTTGTTGTCATTCCCCGGCACGCTGATGGCAGTCCCGGTGAATGGGTTGAGAGCGGCGTCGATACGCTCGAAATCGGGGTCATCGACCGCCAGCATAATGGGCGCGGTCAGGAAGTAATACAGCGGAGCCTGGTGAAGCTGCTCACCGCGCTGCTCAAAGGGGTTGGGGAGAGCTCCCTCTGCAGCCATGATGCGCACAAAGCGGTAATGCTCAATCTCCTCAGCCCCCTCAAAGATGGGGGCGGTGCTGAAGCTGAGGGCGAAAATCAGATACAGCCCCAGCAGGGCGATGACGATCCGGCGTTCAATCCGGGCGGAGAGGGTCGGGGAGTCGTGGGTCATAATCTGCTGCCTGTCATGCTTTGCCGGCTCATCAGGGCGTGATCAGCACCATGTCATTCGGCTGCGGCCTGCCCACACCATCCCTCACCGGCAGCCGTACGCCGTTCGCAAGATTATACAACCCCAGGCCAACCTGCCATCCTGATGCGTGCACAGCGGACAGATCGAGGGGGTAGCAGTCCGCGATCACCTCACCGGCAGCCCAGGCCCCGGTCGGGTAGCCCCCGCCGCGTGGGGCGCCGTCGTGCTGGGCGACGATCTGACCAGCAGACAGCACGTGTACAAATACCTGATAATCGATCGGCACTTCGTCCAGGGCGACCCACTCCACGCAGAGCTGCCCGGCACTGCCGTCGTGGGTTATGGTGATGTCCACCAGCCCGATCGCGTCACCGAGACGGTACTGTGGCTGGACTTCCTGCGGCGGCCCGCTGACGGCCACGCGTCCCACAACCGGTGACATCTCTCCTCCATCCGGGGCGAAAGCGGGCAGGGCGGAATCGGTGAGCGGATCGTACAGCCCGGCGACCAGGGGATAGACCCGCTGCGGCTCGGCGTCACGAGGGATCTGGATGGCGTAGGTTTCCGCCCAGGCCTGCCCGGCCTCAAACTCGGTGGCGAGCAGGTTCCCGGTCGCCGGGTGGCTGTCGCGGCGCACCACATCGGCGCCGACGCTGTGCAGGTAGGCGAGAAGCTCGCTGTCGGCAGGGGCCAGCGCCCGCCAGACGAGCGTCACCTCAACCACCTCGCCGGGGCGTCCGCGCAATGTGGCCGGGGAGATACCCGTCAGCTCGGCGATGGAGCCAAAGCGGTAGGCCAATGGCTGCTCGACCGCCGCCGGGGCGGGCTGGATACGGTAGGCAGGCAGGAAGAACCCGAACAGCGCCACCACCGCGACCGCCGCCGCGGCGACCGGGCCGCCCAATGCCGCGGGCAGGCTCAGCCGGGCAGGGATCAGGGAGAGCCAGCCATAAGCCAGCAGCGCCGCCCAGGCCGCGATCCCCGGCAGCAGATAGCGCCCCTGATTGCCAGACCAGGCGATGCTGGCCCCATAGATCAGCGAGAGAACCCATGTCAGGACGAAGGCGGCTGTGAGGGCAGTCTGCCTGACCTGCAAATTGGAGGGACGCCGCTCCCGGCGGCTGAAGAGCAGCAGGCCCCGCCCGGCAGCGCCGACCAGCGCGGCCCCCAGTAGCACGTCGAGGGCGTGGTAAAACGGCTGCGGCAGCCCCACCGCGCCGTGTCCGAACCGCGCCCAGAAGGAGCGGTAAGCATAGGGAGTACGCCCCAGCCCCACGTCGAGGGCAGGTGTGCCGGGGCGGATGACCTCTGACTGCCATGTCTGGAACATGGCCTGGATGCCTGTGGGGTCCTGGTACAGGATCGCATTGCGGATGTACCACCACCCGGCCACGGCCAGCACGGGCAGCGCGATCAGGGGGACCCAGCGCCAGGCCCGACGATCGAGCACCAGGAAGACGGCGACGGCGATCACCAGCATGTTGGCCGAGGCCTTGGTCAGCAGCGCCGCGCCGAGCACCAGCCCCAGCAGCACCGCCCGCCGGGGGGTGGGGCCGTGGCGCAGGATGCGCAGCATCAGCAGCAGGCTGAGCGTGGCAAACAGGAACAGGAGGTTGTCGTTATTGATGAGGCTCGACAGGTAAAGGAGCTGCGGCCAGAAGGCCATGACGCCCAGCGCCAACAGCCTGCGCTCCGGGCGGTCGGGCCACAGCTCGCGGAAGACGGCGTAACCGGCCAGCACCGTCCCCGCGCCGATCAGCACTGAGATCAGGCGCATCAGGTGAACGGCCAGCGCCACGCCGCTCCCTGTATAGGGGAAAGCCTCCGTGCGGTGGTGCAGGTAGACGTTTTTGTTGTCGCTGCCGGGAATCTCGATCAGATGGGGGTGGTAGGGGTTCTTGTGCCCGTCGATCAGGGCGAAATCGGCATCGTCGGTCAGCAGCCCAACAGGAGCCAGCAGCCAGTAATACAGCGGGGCCTGGTGATACTGCCCGCGCGGCTGCCCGGCGGGATCGGGCAGGCGGCCTGTGTCCACCATCGTCCGCACAAAACGGTAATGCTCGATCTCGTCCGGCCCCTCGAAGATCGGGCCGGCGCTGAAGCCAGTGGCCAGCAGCACAAAGGCAATCACGACTGCCACAACGATGACGCGCTCGGCGGTAGGCGATAAGGGCGGGGCCTGTACAGCCATAGGAAACCGACCTCAGCGTGACAAGAACACGGTGTCGTCGGGCAGCGGCGAGCCATCCGAGGTGCGGGCGGGGAGGCGCACCCCCGACGCCAGATCATACAGCCCCACCCCTACGCGCCAGCCGGTGACAGAGACGCCGCCGAGATCGATCGCGACGCAGTCCTCGACCACCTCGCCGGGACGCCATGCGCCGGTGGGGTACTGCCCTCCGCGCGGAGGGCCGTCATGCTGGGCGAGCAGATCGCCGGAAGGGGACAGCACGTGCACAAACACCTGATAATCGGCAGGGCTTCGCCTCAGAGCAACCCAGGGCAGGCAGATTTCCAGTATGTCTCCCTGCTGCGCCAGCGTTGGCTCGGCCAGCCCGATGACATCCCCAAACAGATAGACGGGCTCCACATCCGCGGCGGGGCCGTTGATGGCAACCCGCCCGATCAGCGGGGTGACGGCCTGCCCATCCGCGCCGGTCACGGGGAGGGTGGTCTCGTTGGTCGGATCATACAGCCCGGCGACCAGCGGATAGACACGCTGTGGCTCAGCATCTGCGGGCACCATGATCACAAAGCGCTCGGCCCACGTCTGGCCGGGCCGCCAGTCGGTTGAGAGCAGATTGCTCAGGCCGGTCAGCGAGTCGCGGTGTACCACATCCGACTCAAGGCTGTGCAGGAACGCCAGCAGCGGCACGTCGGTGGGCTTGAGCGCCCGCCAGTACAACGTCATGGTCACGGTGTCGCCGGGGGCAGCAGTGAGCTGCGCCGTGTCGGTGCCGATCAGCTCGGCCACTTCCCCGTAGCGATACATGAGGGGGTGGGCGATCTCGGCGGGCACAGGCCACACCCGGTAGGCAGGCAGGAAGAACCCGAACAGGCTGACACCTGCCACCGCCGCTAACAGGCTGACGGCAGCCAGCGCCGCCCGCAGCTCAATACGCCGGGGGAGCCAGGCGGCAAGGCCTGCAGCGATGACCGCCGACCAGGCTGCCGCGGCTGTTAGCATGAAGCGCCCCTGGTTGCCCGACCATACCGTGCCGGACCAGTAGATCACAAGCAGCAGCACGGCCAGAAGCGTCGAGCCGACAACGACCATCTGGCGCACCGGCAGCGGTGTGGGGCGGATGCGGCCCAGCGCCAGCCGCGCCACATGGAACAGCAGGCCACCAAGCGCAAGCAGGATCAGCACGTCAAGGGCGCGGTAAAGCGCGTCGGCAACCGGCACAAAGTTCATACCGAAGCGTGCCCAGGCGGTGTGATAGACCGTGGGCAGGCGGTTGAGCGCCACCGACAGGGAGAAGCGCCCTCCGTTGATGATGTCGGAGGCCCAGGTGGCGGCCACCGCGTTGAGCAGCAGGGGATGTCCGTAAACAACCCAGTTGCGGATGTACCACCAGCCGGCCACAACAAACACGACGCCCAGGATCAACAGTGCGTGCCGCCACGAGTGTCTCAGGTCAAACAGGATGATAAGCCCCATGGGAAGGGCAAGATGGGCCGCCGACGCCTCGGTCAGCAGCGCCGCGCCCAGCACCAGGCCGAGCGTGACGGCACGCTGCCAGGAGGGGCCGAGCCGCAGCCAGCGCAGCATCAGCAGCAGGGCCACCCCGCACAGCAGCACCAGCAGGTTATCGTTGGTGATGACGCTTGACAGGTACAGGAACTGGGGCCAGAAGGCCGCAAACCCCAGCGCCAGCAGCCGGATCACCGGGCGCCGGGGCCACAGCTCGCGGAAGATTCCGTAACCGGCCAGCAGAGTCAGCGCCCCCAGCAGCACCCCTCCCAGGCGCAGCACATGCACGGCCCGCGCGATGTCGCTCTCTGTGTAGGGAAACCGCTCCGCTGCCGTATGAACGTAGACGTGCTTGTTGTCGTGCCCAGCGATGGTGAAGGCGTAGCCGCGGTAGGGGTTGGCTATCTGCTCGAAGTAGGCGAACCCGGCGGCGTCATCGCCCACCACCGACAGCGCGGGCACATTGAGCAGATAATACAGCGGCGGCTGGAAGTTCTCGCCCCCGACGGCGCCCGCCGGATCGGGCAGCGCGCGGGTGGTCAGGAGTATCCGGATATAGCGGTAATGGTGCAGCTCATCCGGCCCCTCGAAGATCGGGCCGAGGCTGAACCCGACCATGAGCAGCACGGAGACCGCTGTAATCAGAGCAACAGCAACGCGTTCATGCTTGAGGGAGATAATCTCCGGCTGCGCGCTTGATGCCATCGAAGCCCAGCACCCCATCCTGACGGTTGGCGTTATCGGCGGATGGCCCCTAGCATAGCGTAAAGCCGGTGATCAGTCGAGTGGCCTGACCCCGCAGAATGACAGGCGGTGATCCCCGCTGAGGCGATCGAGATCGCCACCTTGAGGGTTGTGCCCACGCCCGGGGTGCTCTCGACGGAGATGGTGCCGCTGTGCGCCTCAACCAGCGAGCGGGCGATGGCCAGGCCCACAGGCCAGATGCGCCACGTCCGGCAGGCCGGTTTTTGTTCGCGTTGCTGACAGGTCGATGCCCTTCTGAGGGGCCTGCGGCTCGCGCAGGAGACGGCCTGCATCACCAGGCAGCGGGGGAAGGTGAGCCGCCGCTTCAGCAGCTCATCCTCCTCAATGCCCCGGATACCTGGTGCGCCGACCTGTAGGCTGTATTCAACGCTGATCGAGCGCCGTGCCTGTATTGCCTTCACCGGGCTGTTATCAGGGTATACCTCATGCGTTGCTGCTCAATCTGCGACTCAGCAGCATGACCGTTTCACCTCGACAGTTCCACCTGATCTCCAGCCGATCCAGCAGCAGGGGCTCAAGGGCAAGAAAGACGCTCTCCAACACCCCTCCCGACGGCGGCTGCACGAGTCACCCCTCGTCCTCAGCCCGGTGAATGAGACTGGTATCGATCTCCACCGAGATCAGGATGCGCTCGCCGTCAGCGCGCAGTTCACCGCGATGATCGCGCGCCGCGGCGAGGTACTCCAGCGGCCAGCCGTGCAGGTAGCAGGCCAGCGTCATCCCGCCGGTCATCGGCTTCAGCCCGCCCGTGATGTCGGCGATCACCTCACCCGGAGCCAGGCCCGCATCCGGCACGTGCCGCTCATAGATGGCCTCAACGGCCCGGAATGTGCAGGCAAGGTCGGGAGCTTCAATCGGCACCACCTCGACGGCAACCGACCAGTCCTCACGCGCCACCGCCTCGCGCAGGCTGCTCAGCGTATTCTGGATAGCGGGCTCATCGGTGATGATGACCCACACATGGCGCAGCCGCGGCTGATGCTGGCGCATGGCGAACAACAGCGGGTCGATGTTGCCGGGGCTGAGCAGCCACACCAGCCCGCGATGCGGCTCCACGGTAGACTGCTCGGTGACGCGTGCGTCGATCTCCAGCCCTTTCAGGAAGCGGCGCCACAACCAGTAGCCGATCCCCACGCACAGCAGGATGCCACCCCACACCAGGGCATGGCTGAGCGGCGCGATCTGCAGCGGGTTCAGGGCGAGGTCGTAGGCCCAGTTGCCCAGCAAGGTGACCGCCAGCACACCACACAGGAACACGCCCAGCAGCAGCGGTGACGACGTCCCACTGCCCTTGATCAGCGCCTCAGCGAAGTCGCTGAGATCGGAGTGTCTTTTCATCACACCTCACTTGGTTTGCCGGATGGGTCACTCATGAGCGCCGCGTTCGTGCCGCCTCACGAATCCCATGCAAGTTCAGAATCTCTGCGACCTCAAAACGCGGCACCACAGAATCTCTCACCGGGCGCAGGCGCAGGCACGGCGGGAAGTATCCCAGTCTGCCGTGGAGTTCAGCCAAGAGCACCACTGCACTGAAGTTCAACGAGGGCGGGTTGATCAGCCAAGTGTCACTCTGCCAGCGCCGTGCATCGATATTCAGTGTGTCGACCCAGGCTGCGACCTGCGGGGCCAGTGGCATGGATAGATCAACCTGACTGGGGACGTCGATCACCTGTGCGATCTCCTCACCGGTGAGCGATTTGATCTGGCCAAGCTGGTACTCAGTAAGTGGGTGGGCGAAGTTCAGAATGATCATGACCTACTTGTCTTCCCATTTGCGAAACTTGTCGTAGTCTTTGCGGCGCAGGTTGCCCAGCCGATCGTATGAGCCGTCGCTGTGCAGTGTCAGCTCAGCCACCAGCACACTGTCATCTTCCATCTCGATGATCAGCGGGCGCTCATCGGTGTTGCCTTGCTTAAGCGCCTTAGCATCTCCTTTGGTGGCGTGATAAACGCTCTCTCGCCAGGTGGCATCTCCCATACGCTCAAACATAGCGGCGAACTTCTTCTGCCGCGCTTTGTCGTAGCCGTCATATGTCTTGGCAGCCTGCTTTGAGAGATAGACAGGAGCCAGATCGCGCCCTTTCTTCATGTGCTGATAGACGATCTCCCCCAGGCCATTCAGCGCATAGAGTGGCTCGACATCTTCCTCCACACGCTCGAACAGCGGCCAGGCTGGATGCTTGCCGATTGGCTGCCCTGCCGGGATTCCCAGCAGCTCAGCCAGGCGAACATGGCCAAGCAGCTGTTCGCGATGGCAGGCATCAAGAGCCCGGTAAGCATCTTCCAGCCGCGCATAGTCAAGCGTAACAGGCAACCCGGCCAGCGTGATCAGCTCGGGTGAACGCTCATAGATGTAACTGACCTCGATCTCCGGCTCGATCATGCCAACGATGGTCAGATAGGGCACCACACCCTTGAATCCGCCCGTGGGATTGAGGATGCGGGTGAAGGTGCCGGCAGGAGCATTTTTCAGCAAGTCAAACAACTTCTTGATCAGATTACGTACCCCATAGCGGCGAAAGCGCGTACCATCCTTAACCTGCAGACCCTCGATCAGATGTGCTTCTGTTTCACGTTTGAAGTACTCACGACAGAAGTCGGCTATCACGCGGGCAGCGAGCGCCCCTTCAGGCGTATCAGAAGCCAGAAAGTACAATATATCGCTTTTGTGCGGGGTGCTCTCACTGAGAATACGGTCCAGGCTGTTAAGTTCAGCACTAGCTCTCCGCAGTGAGGCCGGGTTATCCATATAGGTACGCAGAATGCGCAGTATGTCTCGGTGTAAATCCTTACCTGGAAAGTCTGGCTTGCTAAGTATGTCATCAAGGGGTTCGATCTGCTCCAGGCTGAACTGCTTGGCCTGATTCTTGATGTGCTCTGGAGCATTATTGAACACACTTTCACCAACCGTTGAGATAACGCAGATAGGCATGGAAAGCTCCTCATCTTATACTGTAGTTTAGGATACCTGTAGTATACAGGGAGACAGAAAAACCTGTCATCCCATAAAAATCTGAGCAAACCCCCGGGGGCGCAGATCATCTCCGGCCCCCGGTCATCTTGCCTGCCGGGCCTCAGAACATCTTAGAAGAACCCGTCGAAGTCGCCGTCAAAGTCCCCATCGAGGTCAGTATCAAGCGGTAGCGACAGGCCGAAGGCCTCCATGTCGCGGCGGCGCTCCTCTTCGGGGTCATAATAGTGGGGCCGTTGCGATCCAGTGCTTCTGCCCAGCATCCCCCAGACCACCGATCCGATTATGGCACTGCCCACCAGGGGGAATATACACATGCACAGCACCTGCATCAGGGCATCGTATTCCGCGTCCATCGCCACCTCCTTCCTGTTCCGTCGCTAAAGGCTGTTACGAACCCTGAGCGAGTCACATGCCGCCACTTGACCTCACTCCCGCCAAACCTGCGGCCCGGCACCCCCTCTCCGCGCGTGGAGAGGGGGAAGCGCCAAGCGCAGCGAGGCCGGAGGGTGAGGTCTCTTCAGGCATGAATTGGCCCGGAAGAAGTTCATAACACGCTCTAGAACGGGATCTCGCTGTCGTCGCCCGGCCAGTCGTCCTCGTCTCCCTGAGAGAGGGCGGTCCAGGTGCCCAGGGCTGCCATATAGCCGGTGAAGAACACGGCCAGGAACAACCGGTCGTATCTCCTGAGATGTTCGCGCACCTCCTCTCCATAGAGGAGCTGCGACAGATAGTCAAAGACCATCTGGCCAAAGTCGCGTTCCACGCTCATCCCGTCGGCCGCCCCGAGGATGGCGGGCACGCCTTCCTGCAGGGTGGCAAACCACAACCCGGGCGGGGTGTGGGGCATCGGGACAATGGGTGGCTCCTCCTCCCAGCCCTCCCAGTCAGGGACAAACTCGTCGCTTTCGATAAATGCCTTGAACACTGGTGAATCATTATCCGAGGAATCCATCACACCCTCCTTCCACATAACATCGGTCGCCAGCGTCATGCCGATCTGCGCTCTCGGAGTGCAGGTTTGTGAGCAGTGTAACATAGTGCGCGTATGTCACCGTCTGGAATTTTCCGGGTTTTTAGCCGGCGCAGGGGTGTAGTACGCACAACAAGGATAAGTA